>Ga0265293_10000193_pt1 | contig 150991 bp, 136 predicted proteins | sample Munlanlewell138R_FD_192505 | JGI IMG/M metagenome (GOLD analysis project Ga0265293, IMG submission 192505) | Leachate microbial communities from a municipal landfill in Southern Ontario, Canada - Leachate well 138R | ecosystem: Engineered > Solid waste > Landfill > Unclassified | place...
AAAAATTCTTTCATCTCATACCCACCATGATCCGATGCAATGGGTAGTTTTTTTTTCTCGTTTTTCATTGTTGATAATTATATGCAACAAAAATATTCATTTTTTGCCGGCTGAAGGTCATCTCATCTAAAATTCAAGTATTTATAAAGCCAACAATAACTTAAAAAATTTGCTATTTTATTATAAATCAACATCCTATGACTTATCAACAATTCCACCCTTGAAAAGGTGCATTAAGTGTTATTAACTTTTAATAAAATGTTGATAACTATAAAAAACCTGAAATCAAAAGTAGTTTTGTTAATAAACTCCGATTTATCAGGAGTTATTCAGGCTTTATTAACAGAAAAAAAATTAGTTATTAATGGATAGTTTTTAACAATCTAAAAAATTAGTTTTTTATCAGAAATATTCAAAATTTTTAAAATCAAATGTTTAGAATAGTCCCTTTTGTGAATAAGCTGTTAACAAATTGTGAATAGCATCAAAAGCAAGTATTTTGTCTGTTTTTTATCAGACTTATCAACAGGCCATTTACATTATATTTTCTTTTAAAAATATTTAAATAAAGAATAATATATATAATATGCTGTTGATAAGTTGAGGCAATGACGAGAATGATTGATTTATGTTAAATTTGTTGCTGCTAATGATTGCAAAATAGAGCAATTTTAGCGCGCAAGTTAATCAAATGAGTAGATATTATGCAGCTTACAGATAAAATAAATAAACTAAGGAAAGAAAAAAACGCTATTATTTTGGCGCATTATTACCAGGTTCCGGAAATTCAGGATATTGCCGATTACGTTGGCGACAGTTTGGGATTAGCACAACAGGCAGCCCAAACTAAAGCTGATATGATTGTGTTTGCAGGAGTTCATTTCATGGCCGAAACAGCCAAAATACTGAATCCCGACAAGCTGGTGGTACTTCCCGACATGAATGCAGGTTGTTCGCTGGCAGCCAGTGCACCCGAAAAAGAATTCAGGGCTTTTGTGAATAGTTATCCCGACCATAAAGTTATTTCTTACATCAATTGCACGGCAGCAGTAAAAACCATGTCGGATGTGATTTGTACTTCCGGAAATGCGGTGCAAATTGTAGAATCTTTTCCAAAAGAAACCAAACTGATTTTTGCACCCGATAAAAACTTGGGAGGATATATCAACAGTATCACCGGACGTGATATGGTGCTGTGGGATGGCACCTGTGAAGTGCATGACATTTTATCGACAGAAGCTGTAATAAAGCTTAAAATGGAGCATCCTGATGCCAAACTTATCGCACATCCTGAATGCAAAGCCGCCCTTCTCCAGCTGGCTGATTTTGTTGGTTCAACAACCGCTTTATTGAATTTTTCGAAAAATGACTCCTCAAAAAAATATATTGTGGCAACAGAAACCGGTATCTTGCACAAAATGCAGCAGCAGTCGCCCGACAAAACATTCTTGATTGTGCCTTCTGATGAAACCTGCAACTGCAACGATTGTCCGTATATGAAACTAAACACCCTGGAAAAGTTACTAAGTGCACTCGAAAATGGACAACCTGCCATTGAATTGCCCGAAGATGTCATTATAAAAGCCAGAAAACCAATTGAACGCATGTTGGAAATATCAAAAAAAATGGGACTCATTAAATAACTTCAGCTAATGAAAAAGCATTTTGAACCAATAAAATGGATATTAGTAATTATGGTTTTTACCCTTACTGCTTGCTCCCCTAAAACCATTTATTTTACTCAAGCCATACGCCAAAAAGTTGAAGCAGAAGGCTTAGAGCTTAAAGATGTTCAGTTTTATAATTCGCATCCGATTACTTTGCAGCGTAACCTCAGCTACGAAGAAACCAAGATTGCCTCAGGTACCATCAGTGTTGAAAATGGAAAGTATATTGAAATTATTCAAATAAAAAAGGAAACGCCCGGGATATGCGAAAATGCAGAACGCAATTCATTAGATATATCCTTTGAAGCGGGTGATGACCGTTTCTTGAAATTTGTGTTAAATGGGAGAATGCATTACCAAATTTCGGCCATTGAGTGGCGAGATCGTATGGGTAAAGTCAATTATGACACACTTACTTATTATATCAAGCCCGGTGGCGAAAAGGCAATGCTTAAAGTGAAAAATGACAAGATTTTTAATCTTGATAAAAAAGAACGTGTAGCATCAGGCCGAAAAGTGATGCCTACAAATAATGATCAAAGATGAGGTTTCAGCTTATCATCGTCCTGTTTTGGTGTGGTGTCTTCAATTATTCACTTGCCCAGCAAGCTGATTCGCTCACGGTTTTTTATCATCCCAATGGTGAAAAATCCAGCGAGGGACGACTATTCAATGGAAAACCTGATGGTTATTGGCGTACTTTTTATGAAAATGGTCAGCTCAAATCAGAAGGTAACAGACAAAATTTTGAACTCGATAGCATCTGGAAATTTTATGACGAAAACGGCCAGCTCAGTCTTCAAATTGAATACGAAAACGGTAAAAAATCTGGTCAGCGTATCACTTATCTCAGCAATGAAGTTTTAGTAGAACGCTTTGAAAATGATATCAAAACCGGCCTTACCGAACGTTTTGATACCACCGGAAGAATTTTACAAAGCATTCCTTTTGAGCTGGGACTCGAAAATGGTATTGCACGACTTTTCGATACCACCGGAAATATTATCGAACTGATCACCTATCAAAAAGGATTTATTGTAGATCGCGAACGTATTAACGGCTACGACAGCGACAAACGCAAACACGGTCGCTGGAAATGGTTTTATGAAGACGGACTTTTAAAGACCGAAGGCGTGTATAAACATGGACTAAAAAATGGTTTTTTCAAAGAATTTGACCGCAGCGGAAACCTTAAAAGCATTGTAAAATATATTGATGGCGTATTTCAGGAAGAGGCTGCCGAACTGGCTTTGTTAGATAGGAAACGTGATTATTATCCAAGTGGAAAAGTAAAAGTAGAAGCCACTTATCGCAATGGCGTGCCAGAAGGCATACGGCGTGAATTTGATGAAGAAGGCAATGTTGAAAAAGCTTTTACCTTTAAAAATGGTAAGTTAGTGGCCGAAGGAATAATTGCTGCAAACGGCCAGCGCCAAGGTTTCTGGAAATATTATTATCCCAATGGCAGCTTAAAATCCCAAGGAAATTTCGTAGATGACACCCGTAGCGGCGAATGGGAATTTTATCATCTAAATGGCGTGTTGGAGCAAAAAGGGAGCTACAACAAAAATGGTCAGCCCGATGGCTTGTGGAAATGGTATTATAATGATGGTAAGCTGCTGCGCGAAGAAAATTATCGAAATGGCCTGCTCGATGGCTTGCTCACCGAGTATAGTCCAAAAGGAAAAATCATTGTCCAAGGTGATTATATCGACGGCCTGGAAGAAGATTTTTGGATATATGAAACCGGTGATATGCGCATGGAAGGCAATTATGTGAGCGGCATGCGCAACGGCAACTGGAAATACATATACAGCAGTGGCCAGCTTGCTTTTATGGGTCGATTTGTGGACGACAACCCTAATGGAACACATATTTTTTATTATCCCGATGGTTCAATTCGCGAAAGTGGAAATTATGTGATGGGGCGTAAAAACGGCGATTGGAAACGCTATCTCGAAGATGGCAGCCTGGTTATTGTGATTACCTATTCCAATGGTATAGAGCGCAAATACGACGGCATAAGCATCTCTGAAGAAGATGTGATAATGCCTGAATAAAGCTAGACATAGAAAAAATGTTTAGTAGCTTAGGAGGCTTTCTTTCAATCTTATTAACTACTTTTGTTGGCACAAAACCCATAACCTAAAAGAGAAATTGAATGAAAAAAATCATGTTATTTGGCATTATTGCCTTGCTATTTTCGGCATGCACGAATACCGGAAAATCACCTGCAGAAACTACCTTAGTTGCAGAAAAATCTGATGAACCAATACTGATTACTGTTGGTAGTTTTGAATCCAAAGCAGCCGAATTAGTTGGTGAAACAGTAACTATCAGAGGCACTGCCGATCATATTTGTAAGCACGACGGCAAAAAACTTTTTCTGATTGACACCGAAGAAGAAGGCCGCGTAAAAATCACTTCAGGCGAAGGTGTTCCGGCTTTTAATTCAGATTATGAAGGCTATGATTTTGTGGTTACAGGTTATGTTGACGAAATGATTGTTGACGATGAATACCTACGCGAATGGGAAGAAGAAGTGATCGAAGGTATCGACGAAACCCGTCATTTAGGCGGAGGTAAGCCTATGACAGAGCAGGAAAGAGCTGCCGGCGTACACCTGGATGATCCGGCAATGGAGCAAATTGCGGCTTACCGCGAAGAAATGAAAGAACTGGGCGTAGATAAACTCTCATTTTATTCTATCGAGTGTACTTCGTTTGAGGTAATCGACGACGAATAGCAGTAGTTTTAATCGTATTAAAATTTAGTTTCCATGGCTTTTAAATGGAGAAAATGGAACAGGGCAATACACCGTGATTTCGGGTATTTGTTTTTTGGTATGACGATAATTTACGCCCTTTCGGGTATTGCCATCAACCACCGCAACGACTGGAACCCGAATTATGTCATCATTTCTGAGGAAATAAAAGAACAAGCTGTTTCAGCCAAACTCAGCAAAGCTGAAGTACTTCAACTACTTGAAAAATATGGTGTTGCCGATGAATATAGAAAACACTACTATCCTTATCCGGATTATCTCAAAGTATTTTTGAATGGCGGCATAGCCGTATTGGATCAGGAAACGGGTGAAGGTTCTATTGATATCACGCGCAAGCGTTTGATGTTTCGCGAAATGAATTACCTGCACTATAATCCGTCACGCGCTTGGACCTGGTTCTCAGATATTTTTGCTGCGGCGCTGGTATTAATCGCCTTGAGCGGAATATTAATCCCACGCGGTGCCGATGGAATCGGTGCGCGTGGTGCCTGGCTTACGCTGCTTGGAGTAGTTGTGCCGCTTATTTTTGTCATCTATTATCTCTACTAATTATGACCGGACTTTGGATAGCATTGGCGTTTTTTGCCTGGTATTTATTTGCACTGATAATTTCTGAGCAGTATCATAAGCAATCAAGAATCAACAAACAGTGGCTATTTTTTATCTCATTTATGTTCAGTCCGTTGGCCGGGATTATCGTATCTTTGTTACGTAAATAGTTTTTGTTGAATATGCCAACAGGATTTGTCTGGCAAATTCAACGTTAGAAAGACGAACGATTAAAGAACAAAAGATGCCATTAAAAAAGATAGAGACTTATTTTGCTCCTGCCGAAAGAGCGGATCAAGCTTTAGTTGAACATGATTATAAACTATTCACAGGTTTTAGTAAAGTTAATGAACTGATAAACGCCCTCCCTTTAATTGCGGCTGTTTTGAACGAGCAACGGCAGATTGTCTATGGCAATAAACCCTTGCTCGAAGCGATGGGTTTTAGTAAATTTGAAGATGTACTTGGTCTGCGGCCAGGCGAGCTGATTAATTGCATCCATGCTAATGAAATGCCTGGTGGATGTGGTACTTCCGAATCGTGCAGGGTTTGTGGTGCTGTAATCAGCATTCAGGACTGCCTCAACAGCAACAATAAAATTGTAAATGAATGCCGCATCACAGCCTGGCAAGGTAATAAGACTATTTCGTATGAGTTTGAGGTAACAGTTTCGCCTTTTCAGTATGAAAAACAGCGTTTTGTAGTGCTTTCTTTTGAGGATATCAGCAATGAAAAGCGCCGTCAGGTTCTCGAGCGTTTATTTTTTCATGATATTATTAACACAGCAGGCGGCCTTAGGGGTTTTATTCAATTTTTGGAAGAAACAGATGATCCGGCAGAGCAAAAAGAATATACAAAAGTTGCTGCCCGACTCAGCGAGACACTAATTGAAGAAATTCTTTCGCAACGCGGATTGTTAGCTGCTGAAAGGGGTGATTTAGTTGTAAATTTTGCAGAAGTAGATATCTTAAATTTGATAAAAGAGGTCATTCAGCAAATTCAACACCATAAGGTGAGTGAAGACAGGCAGATCATCAAAGCCAGCACAAGTCATGGAATTAGAATTACAACAGATGCTGTACTACTAAAACGCGTGTTGGTCAACCTGCTGAAAAACGCTGTAGAAGCATCGCTGAAAGGCATGGAAATCATCATCGGGGTGAAAGATGATCATCCTGATGGTATAGAAATTTGGGTAAAAAACGAAACGCTGATACCCAAAGACATTCAGCTTCAGATTTTTCAGCGTTCTTTTTCTACCAAAGATGAAACAAGAGGAACAGGAACTTACAGCATAAAAATGTTTACCGAACAGTATCTGAATGGCAAAGTCTCATTCGTATCCAACGAAAAAGAAAGGACTGTGTTTAGCGTTTTCCTGCCGAAAAATTAGTTACATCCCCAATATATAGGCAAAGATAAGCGGTGCGACAATGGTTGCATCCGACTCAATGATATATTTAGGTGTGTTGATATCAAGCTTTCCCCAGGTAATTTTTTCGTTGGGAACCGCACCAGAATAGCTGCCATAGCTGGTTGTTGAGTCAGAAATCTGACAGAAATAAGCCCAGAACGGAACATCAGTCCATTCTAAATCCTGATACATCATTGGCACTACGCAAATCGGAAAATCGCCTGCTATCCCGCCACCAATCTGGAAAAATCCAACACCTTTTCCGCCCGAATTATGGCGATACCAATCCGTAAGCCAGATCATATAGTCAATACCACTTTTCATGGTCGTTGAGGTCAGTTCACCCTTGATGCAGTAGGAAGCGAAAATATTTCCCATTGTAGAATCTTCCCAGCCGGGGACAACAATCGCCAGGTTTTTTTCGGCGGCGGCCAGCATCCACGAGTTTTTTGGATCAATTTCGTAATACTGTTCCAAAACGCCCGAAAGCAGCATTTTATACATATATTCGTGTGGAAAATAGCGTTCTCCTTTACTTTCGGCATCTTTCCAGATTTTAACGATATGTTGTTGCAAACGCCTGAAAGCTTCCTCTTCGGGGATGCAGGTATCGGTAACGCGGTTGTAGTGGTTTTCCAGTAAATCCCACTCGTCCTGCGGACTCAAATCACGGTAATTCGGGACACGTTTGTAATGACTGTGCGCCACCAGATTCATCAAATCTTCTTCTAAGTTGGCCCCTGTGCAAGAAATAATATGCACCTTGTCCTGACGAATCATCTCGGCCAAACTCACGCCCAGTTCTGCTGTACTCATGGCACCGGCCAGCGTAACCATCATTTTGCCACCGGCATCAATATGGGTTTCGTAACCTTTGGCAGCATCCACCAGCGCGGCGGCATTAAAATGGCGGTAGTTGTGCGTGATAAAATTGCTTATCGGACCTTTATTAGCTGACATATTTTAAAATTTTAAATGTTTGTAATTACAAAAATACGCTAAAAAGCTGCTAGAGCTTTGAGTTATGCTTTTAGCGGAAATATTCCTTCATTGTCCAGAAACTCCATAAGCTGAGTGACATTATTTGCTGCGTTTTCAGGATTAAGAATCAAATCAGCATCAGTTGGAATATCAAAGCGCTCATCCATGCCGGGCAGATTATGAATTTCTGCTTTTTTAGATTTTTCATACAGCTCAGGCTTATTTTTTTGACAATACTCCAGCGTAGCATCCATATAAATCAGCTTGAACCTTTCGTGTCCGATAATATCAGCTACTTGCTTACGAATTGCTTCATCGGGAGAGATGAAGGAGCAAATCACCAGATAACCCTGATCATTCAGTATGCGACACACATGAGCCATTCTGCGCATCTGCTCAGCGCGGTCGGTAGGTGAGTGATCCAGCTCACGCGATAATCCTGAGCGCATGGTGCTTCCATCCAACAATACAACCGTAGCTCCCTTGTCAAAAAGTTGTCTTTCGAGGGCATAGGCTAACATATTTTTTCCGCTGCCGTGCAAGCCCATTATCCAGGTGGTGCTACCTTTCTGCCGGTAGCGTCCTTCAAGTTCTTCTTTGTTTATAAGGCTTTTACCGCCTTCTACTAAGCGTCTGGTTTCTGGATCTAAAATGCGTGAGTGCAAATCCGAAGGGCGCAACTTATCGATAATCATTCCAACCGCACAAGTATTGTTGGAGAGAGGATCGATCAGCACAAAGGAACCGGTTTCTCGGTTTTGGTGATAAGGATCAAAAAACAGCGGCTTATTGGTAGTGAGGATAACGCGGCCGATTTCGTTCAGTTCGAGGGCATCCGTTGTGTATTGTTCCAGAGTATTTACATCGATGCGGTATTTTATCTGATCGAAGCGGGCACGTGTGGTGTGGGTGGTATGTTTGAGAAAAAATTGTCCGAAAGGATCCATTTTTTCTTCGTCCATCCAAACCAACATGGCTTCAAACTGGCGTTCGGTACGGGGCAAATTATCAGGATGTACCAGCATCTCGCCACGCGAAATATCTATTTCGTCCGATAGGGTGATGGTTACAGATTGTGGTGGAAAAGCATAATCTGTATCACCTTCTGAGCCAATAATTCGGGTAACGGTAGCTGTTTTTCGTGAAGGCAAACACATCAGCTCGTCGCCTTTGCGAACTACACCGGAAGCAATTTTTCCAGAAAACCCTCTAAAATCAAGACCCGGACGTAGCACATTTTGAATCGGTAACCTGAAGTCATCAAAATTACGGTCGGAAACCGCATGAACCGACTCCAGGTGTTGAAGCAAACTTTTACCTTTGAACCAAGGCATGGTTGGCGTAAGTTCCACCACATTATCTCCATTGAGCGCCGAAAGCGGTATAAATTCGATATCGGGGATAGAAAGTGGTGTGATGAATTTTTTATAATCTGCCACAATAGTGTTGAATACCTCCTCGCTATAATCCATTAAATCCATCTTATTCACTGCCAGCACAATATGTTTTATGCCAAGCAGAGAAACAAGAAAAGTATGGCGTTTTGTTTGGGTGATAACGCCTTTTCGGGCGTCGATCAGGATGATGGCGAGATTTGCAGTGCTGGCACCGGTAACCATATTGCGGGTGTATTGCTCGTGGCCGGGCGTATCCGCGATGATAAATTTACGTTTGGCTGTACTAAAATAGCGGTAAGCCACATCAATAGTGATTCCCTGCTCACGTTCGGCTTTCAGACCGTCGAGCAAAAGGGCGTAGTCAATTTTGTCGCCGGCATGGCCAATACGTTTACTGTCGCGCTCAAGCGCAGAAAGTTGGTCTTCGTAAATTTTTTTGCTATCGAAAAGCAGTCGGCCAATCAGGGTACTTTTGCCATCATCAACTGATCCGGCGGTGAGCAGGCGTAGCAAGTCTTTCTGTTGATCCTGATCTAAAAATTCTTTTATGTCGAGATTCTTGTTCATGTTTTCCGCTTATTTTAGCAATTTTCGCGAATTGGCTTTATTGGATTTCATTGATTACCAAACAGTTTATTTTGGTTTATTTGGCACATAATGGCTTAAAAATAACCTTCTCTTTTCTTTTGTTCCATGCTTCCTTCTTGGTCAAAATCTATCACACGGGTGGTGCGTTCGGATACGGTGACGGTCATCATTTCTTCCACAATTTTTTCAATCGTATCGGCCTCTGAATCTATGGCGCCGGTGAGTGGATAGCAGCCTAATGTACGAAAGCGAACCTTACGCATCTGTGCTTTTTCGGCCAGTTCTTTAGGCATGCGGTCGTCGTCAACCAGTATTAGGTTGCCATCTATGTCAACAATGGGACGCTCTTTGGCAAAATATAGCGGAACGATTGGGATATTTTCGAGCCGGATATATTGCCAGATATCGAGTTCAGTCCAGTTGCTTAGCGGAAACACACGAATTGATTCTCCTTTGTGCACCCGTGCGTTATAAATACTCCACAGTTCGGGGCGTTGGCTTTTTGGATCCCACTGGTGAAAACGGTCTCTAAAGCTATAGATACGCTCTTTTGCACGACTTTTTTCTTCATCGCGGCGTGCGCCACCAAAGGCAGCATCAAAGCGGTGCTTGTCGAGTGCTTGCAACAGTGCCTGTGTTTTCATCAAATCGGTATGCACTTTGCTGCCATGTGTGAATGGCCCAATGCCCGCGTGAAAAGCTTCCATATTGGATTCTACAATAAGGTTCCAGCCATTTTCTTTGGCGTAATAATCCCGAAAGGCTGTCATTTCCTGAAATTTCCATTTGCTATCGATATGCATCAAAGGGAAAGGGACTTTGGCTGGATAAAAAGCTTTTTCTGCTAAACGTACCATTACCGAGCTGTCTTTTCCAATGCTATAGAGCATCACGGGGTTTTCAAATTCGGCGGCAACCTCCCGGATAATGTGGATGGCTTCGGTTTCCAGCTCGCGCAGGTTATTAATGGAGAAATTATTCATGATCTGTTATTGGTGATAACCATAAAAACGCTACAAAGGTCGTAAAAAACGGCCTAATAGCGTCATTATAAAAGCTTGAGTCCAATCAGAAAGCTCAAGAACAAAGAAATGCACCGGGACTCGAAGACTCAAAGACTCACAAAGAATTGATCATCAGCATTATAATCTTTGTGCTTTCGTGCCACTTCGGCTTGGTACGGCAGGCTCATCACAGGCACTCACCAAGCGTGTTCAGTACACCGCTTCGTGGCAGAATACTATTTTTCGGAGGAGTCTCAAGCTTTAAATAGGCGAAACGTTTCAACTCAACGCTCGGGTGGATAGGCCACAAAAGGTGGATTTTCCATATTTTTGTTGTTATAAGTCAATGTTTTATTTTCGTCAAAAAGTACCACAACCTTACCGCCTGCGGCTGTTACAATGGCATGACCGGCTGCAATATCCCATTCGGAAGTGATACCAAAACGAGGATACACATCGGCCAGTCCTTCGGCTATCATGCACAACTTGAGTGAGCTGCCGCGCGAAACGATACGGATAGTATCATAATCGGCTTTGGTATCGTTGATAAATTTTGTCGTTTCGGGATTCAGGTGCGACCTGCTGGCCACAATCGTAAAATCGTTGTCGAGGCGCTCAAGCGGTAGTTTCTGGGCTTCACGTTTCAGATTTTCGATGCTTCCGTTGCCTTTCACATAGCCTTCGGCATGGCTAAGTTTATAAGCACCAGATGCATCATTAAAATAAAGTACATCGGTTACGGGTGCGTAGATGATACCGTAAACAGCTTGTTTGTTCTTTATCAGTGCGATATTTACACTAAATTCGCCATTGCGGTTTACAAATTCTTTGGTGCCATCAAGTGGATCTACCAGCCAGTATTCATTCCAGTTTTCGCGCAGTGCATAATCCGTTTGGCGTCCTTCTTCGCTTATGACGGGCAATTTTGTTTTGGCTAATGCTTTGGTAATTAGTTCATCGGCTTTAGTATCAGCTTTGGTGAGTGGGGTACGGTCTGATTTAAAATCGACACTAAACTCGGTAGCATATATCTGCATAATAGCCTTGCCGGCTTCAATGGCAACAGCAATGGCGATTTCAAGGTTATTCTTCATAGTTATAATGGTTGTTTATTGTTGTGAATTTCTAATGTCGTGCACAATTTGAATGGAAGCGCGGGCTTCTTCAATGCCAAAGCCTTCTCCATTCAAAATGTGGGCATAACTTTGGGTGTGCAAGTCGGTGAAGCCGCCGCTAAACTCTATCTCCTCACCATCTACTGTGATGCTGCGGTAGGTAGTTTTTCCGGCAGCTTTTGCCCCGTTGGGAAGGTGGTTGCTGTTGATACTCATAAACCAGTTTACACGGGCGTTTTTTAGTATCAGCTTGCCGGCAGCGTGATCTGCTTCATATTTTTCTACTGTATTTTCTGTGCAATCACCAAAAATCCAGGTAAGCATATCGAAAAAATGTATGCCAATATTGGTAGCTATACCACCACTCTTTTCTTTTTTCCCTTTCCACGAATGGTGATACCAGGCGCCTCGCGATGTGATATATTGCAGGTTAATATCGTAGATTTTTTGTTGGCTTTTTGCCTGTTCTACCTTTTCTTTTAATTCGATGATTGCCGGATGGTGGCGTAATTGCAAAATGGTATAGATATGCTTTCCGGTTTCTTTTTCAATTTCCTGAAGGGCATCAATATTCCAGGGATTGAGCACCAGTGGTTTTTCGCAGATAGCATGTGAATCGTTGCGCAAAGCCATGCGGATATGCGCGTCGTGCAAGTAGTTGGGCGAACAAATACTTACATAATCCACTTTTTGTTCACCTTTTCGACGAAGTTTATCCAGGTGCCGGTCAAAGCGTTCTGGCTCAGTAAAAAACTGTGCGTCAGGAAAAAAGCTATCGATAATGCCTACGCTGTCAAAGGGATCAAGCGCTGCAATAAGGGTGTTGCCGGTTTCTTTTATTGCACGCATGTGGCGCGGCGCAATGTATCCGGCGGCACCGATCAATGCAAAATTGACTAAAGGCTCGGTAATATTTGTCATTTGAAATGGTCAAAATAAATACTTAATCTTGTTTAGTAATAAAATTTCCCATAAAAAATCAGGTCATTTTGTTACTTGCCAAAAAACGTAAATAAATATAACCCCAAAAAGTAAGTTATATTATTCCAATTTTAAAATTGAGATGCAGGATATTTTATAACCTGCCGTCAATTTTATCAAGTGGTAAAATAGCTTTAATGTCGAAAACCACAGCTTTTTCAGTTTTCAAATTATCCAACTCAAGGTTTTTGAAGATATCGTGGGCTACTGCAACCGTGATCGCATGGTATTTTTTGTTGGTAAGTTCGGACTCGCTGGTCAAAATATCGATACCATATTCTTTTTTTACCTCTTCTTTATCTGCCCAGGGATCATACACATCTATTTTACAGCCAAATGATTCCAGTTCTCTTATCACATCAATCACACGGCTGTTTCTGATGTCGGGACAGTTTTCCTTAAAAGTGATTCCCAAAATCAGGACGGGGCTTTTTTCAATCACATGGCCTTTTTTGATCATTAGTTTAATCACTTGATTGGCGACCACGATACCCATATTGTCGTTCAGTCGACGTCCGGCCAGGATAATTTCAGGGTTGTAGCCAAGTTCCTGTGCTTTGTGTGTGAGGTAATAAGGATCAACACCGATACAGTGTCCGCCAACCAATCCCGGCTTAAACGGCAGGAAATTCCATTTGGTTCCAGCCGCTTCCAGCACTTCGTTGGTATCGATGCCCATGCGTTGAAAAATAACGGCGAGCTCATTCACGAACGCAATATTGATATCGCGCTGTGAGTTTTCGATTACTTTAGCAGCTTCGGCTACCCGGATGCTGCTTGCTTTATAAGTGCCGGCAAGGATAATGCTTTTGTAAAGCTGGTCCACCTCCTCGGCAACTTCAGGTGTGCTACCGGAAGTAACTTTCTTGATTTTTGTAACGGTATGTACTTTATCGCCCGGATTGATGCGTTCGGGTGAGTAGCCACAATAAAAGTCAGTATTGTATTTTAAGCCACTGTGTTTTTCGAGTACCGGCACGCAGTCTTCTTCGGTGGCGCCCGGATATACGGTTGATTCATAAATCACGATATCACCTTTTTTTAGCACCTTGCCTATCGTTTCACTGGCTTTGATAAGCGGTGTAAGATCGGGTCTTTTGTTTTTGTCGATGGGTGTAGGAACTGTCACGATATAAAACTGGCAATCCTGAATATCCATAAGCGCTTCTGAATATTGCAAATGAATGGCTTGCTCCAGCTCTTCGGTGGTTGTTTCCTGGGTGCGGTCATACTTATCACGTAATTCGGTGATGCGTTTTTTGTTGATATCAAAACCCACCGTTGGGCGTTTTTTACCAAATTCAACGGCAAGCGGAAGTCCAACATAGCCTAAACCGACAACAGCAATTTTTTTCTGATTCATGAATTATTTCTTTTGTAAGGATTAAAATGAAACGATTGGGTGTTTAATAACTAATTAAAAAACAGAAAGTTATAAAAAAATATTTAACAAAAACACCATTTTGATGTTTGTTATTTGCAGTAGTGAGCAGCAAAATTACTCATTCAAGTGGTTTTTCCAAAAATTTGGGTTTTATTTTTGTGCTACTTTTGCAACAATTTTTAATCATTGATCTTGAATTTCAAAAGAAAGGAAACTGATGTTGAAAAACCTTGTCATCGTAGAGTCACCGGCCAAAGCCAAAACAATAGAAGGATTTTTAGGGAAGGATTTTGTTGTGAAATCAAGTTACGGGCATGTGCGGGATTTGAATAAAACGCAATTAAGTGTCGATATCGAAAATGGATTTATGCCACAATATGAGGTTTCTCCCGACAAGAAAAAGCTTATTGCCGAGCTAAAAAAATTAGCTAAAGACACCGAAATGGTTTGGTTAGCTTCCGATGAAGACCGCGAGGGAGAAGCTATTTCTTGGCATTTGTTTGAAGCATTAGGCCTTAAAGAGGATAAAACCAAGCGTATTGTTTTTCACGAAATCACTAAAACAGCTATTCAAAAAGCCATTGAGAACCCACGTGAGATCGACCACAACCTGGTTTCGGCCCAGCAGGCCAGACGCGTTTTGGACAGATTGGTTGGTTATGAGCTGTCGCCACTGCTCTGGAAAAAGGTGAAGCCTGGCTTATCTGCCGGTCGTGTACAATCTGTTGCTGTTAGACTTATCGTGGAACGTGAAGAAGAGATTAAGAACTTCGAGTCGAGCAGTGCTTTTAGAATTACAGCCCAGTTTACTTTTGAAAAGGACGGACAAAAACACCAGCTACAAGCCGAGCTAGCCGAGCGTTTTGAAAAAGAAGAAAAAGCCCGTGAGTTTTTGTACTCGTGCGTTGGCGCAGGCTACACCATTACTGCTATAGAAAAGAAACCGTCAAAAAAATCGCCTGCAGCACCATTTACCACCTCCACTTTGCAGCAGGAAGCCAGCCGCAAGCTTGGTTTCTCAGTAGCTAACACCATGCGTGTGGCGCAGCAGCTTTACGAATCCGGTAAAATCACGTATATGCGTACCGATTCTGTAAACCTTTCGAACCTGGCGATAACGATGGCCAAAGAGGCGATCACGGAAACTTATGGCGAAAAATATGTAAAAACAAGAAATTATACTACCAAAACGAAAGGCGCACAAGAAGCACACGAAGCTATCAGGCCTACCTATCTCGATCAGCCCGAAGTGAAAGGCAGCGCTGACGAAAAACGCCTGTACGATTTAATTTATAAGCGTACCATTGCTTCGCAAATGGCCGACGCAAAATTGGAAAAAACCCAGGTTACCATTGACGTTTCTACTAACAAAAAGCAATTCACTGCCAAAGGCGAAGTCATTCTTTTTGACGGTTTCCTGAAAGTTTATATGGAAGGCACCGACGACGAAAACGGAGAAGAAAGTAACCATTTGTTACCGCCGATCAGTAAAGGTCAGCAGCTCAATTTGAACGAAATGATAGCTCAGGAACGCTTCACCCGCCATGCAGCACGCTACACAGAAGCCGCACTGGTGAAGAAAATGGAAGAGCTAGGCATTGGACGTCCTTCTACCTACGCGCCTACTATTTCTACTGTACAAAAACGGGGTTATGTGGTAAAAGAAGATCGCGAAGGCACGGTGCGTAACTATAAGGTGATGAGCCTGAAAAAGGATAAGCTGAGCGAAAAAACTGCCAGTGAAAATACCGGCTTTGAGAAATCTAAACTGTTTCCTACTGATATCGGAACCTTGGTGAACAAGTTTTTGTGCCAGTATTTTGAAGGAATCATCGATTATAATTTTACTGCCAACGTAGAAAAAGAGTTTGATGAAATTGCTATGGGTCAGAAAGAATGGAACCTAATGATTAGCGAATTTTATGGGCCCTTTCATAAAAAGATTGAAGATACGACAGAAAATGCCGGAAAATTTAGTGGCGAAAAACTGCTTGGAACAGATCCGGAAAGTGGCAAAAATATCTTTGTAAAAGTTGGTCGCTATGGCCCGATGGTACAGCTGGGCGATACCGATTCGGAAGAAAAACCAAAATTTGCCGGCCTGCGCAAAAACCAAACCATGGAAACCATCACCCTTGATGAAGCCCTTGATTTATTTAGCTTTCCGCGTACACTGGGCAACTACGAAGACAAAGAAATGACGGTTGCTATTGGACGGTTTGGTCCTTATGTGAAGCACGACAGCAAATTTTTCAGCCTCCAAAAGACGGACGATCCGGCAGATATTGAAACCGAAAGAGCTATTGAAATTATTGAGGCCAAACGCGAAAAAGACCGTAACAGTACCATTGCTACCTTCGACAAAGAACCTGACTTAAAGGTACTCGATGGACGCTATGGACCCTATATTTCTTATAAAAAGAAAAACTATAAAATTCCAAAAGGCACCGATCCCGAAACCTTGGATTTGGAAGCCTGCATGAAAATTGTTGATAATCCGGATAACGCACCAAAGAAGCGTTTTACACGGAAGAAATCTAGCAAATAGCCTTTTCTGAAGTTTTTTTTGTGAAACAGCAAACGCTTTAAGGCAGTAATTTCAAATAAATGCTAATTTAGCCCGACAAAAATTCAGCACACCGTATTTATGGATATCAGTTTATTTCTGAACCCGGTAGCATACCAACTGCCTGAAGTATCTATCCGTCCGGGCAGAAAACGCTTGGGCGAAACCCTTATCATTTACCGCGAAAGAGATAATTTCCCGGATTTAGCTGATGTAAAACTGGTGCTGATTGGCGTTCAGGAAGAACGCGCTGCGGTGCACAACGAAGGATGCAGCACCGGCCTCAATAATATCAGAGAAGCCTTCTACGCACTTTTCGATCACTGGCGCGGCCTAAAAATGGCCGATCTGGGCGACATAAAACCTGGCTACACGGTCGAAGATACTTATTTCGCGCTGAGCCAAACGACCGGACAGTTGATTCGTAACAACATCCTTCCTATTGTTATTGGCGGTAGCCAAGATTTGACCTTTGCCATGTACCAAGCCTACGAAAACATCGGTAGGCTGGTAAATATCGCCTCCGTAGATCCTATTTTTGACCTGGGACAAGAAGCCGAAACCTTGCACGCGCAGTCATACCTCAGCCGCATCATCATGCATCAGCCCAATTACTTATTCAATTTCACCAACTTGGGATACCAAACATATGATGTCGATTATGAAGCCGTTGAATTAATGAAAAACCTACTTTTTGACGTTTACCGGCTGGGCGTGTTGAAAGAAGAGCCCAAGGAAGCCGAGCCTCCTTTGCGTAATGCCGATTTGGTAAGTTTTGATATTTCAGCGATACGTGCTGCTGATGCGCCAGGCTGCGGTCTTGCCGGTCCAAATGGCTTCACAGGCGACGAAGCCTGCCGCCTGACACGCTATGCTGGTATGAGTGATAAGCTTTCTGCCTTTGGCATTTTCGAGTATAACCCACTTTTTGATCAAAATAAAATCACGGCGCAGCTTATCGCACAGATGCTGTGGTATTTTGCGGAAGGTTTTGTGAACCGTAAGGCCGACCTGCCTGACACGGAAAGCACGAATTTTGCTCGCTACAATGTGCGCATCGACGGCCAGGAAGAAGAGGTAATTTTTCTGAGAAGTAAAAAGACAGAACGCTGGTGGATCGACCTTTCTTTTGGTCGCACCGATCGTAAAAAGTACGAAAGACATCACTTTGTACCCTGCTCAAAGTCTGATTATGAACTTGCTCTCACAGATGAATTGCCCGATCGTTGGTGGCAGTTTTTTCAAAAATTAATGTAAAAATCTTTACCTTTGGTTTTAGAATAATTTGTTACTTTTGTTTTTTAATAAACACATATAAACACATATAAACACATATAAACACATTTAAACCATAAAACAAAAAGCGGCCTTTATAGAGGGCTTAAAATTTTTCTAGTGGCTTATCTGAAAGTCGAAATAAAATACAAACCTCAAAGAAATCAATTTTATTTTCATCTAACGGTAATGAATAGCTCCTGTTACGATTATGTTGACGGCTTGTTTGCTGCATATTTTCTTGATAAAGAGCTACAAAGAGCATGTCATGTTGGGAATAAGCCGAAAAGCCAACAATAAAATTTTGAAGTAGGCACACAACTTAAATCAATATTTATTATGAGAATTATTAAAAATTTTATGTTTGTGGCAGCTATAAGCCTGCTACTATCAAGTTGCGCTGTGTCAAAAAGTCCGTTAACCGGTTTTTTGTATATGGATGTTAAAGCTCCTTTAACTGCTACCGGTAATTCTGGTTCATCTAAAGTTGGTTCTGCTTCAGCTAAATCAATTTTGGGTATTGTTGCAACTGGTGATGCAAGTATTGATGCTGCTGCTAAATCGGCAGGAATCACTAAAATTCATCACGTAGATGAACAATCCACGAGTATTTTAGGAATTATTGCCACTTACAAAGTTTATGTATATGGTGAATAACCATTTAAAAAGGACGTACTTAGTGCGTCCTTTTTTGTTTTTCTTTTTATTTATCATAACCACCGGCGTAACAAACGCCCAAAAGCTTTCCAAGTACTATACTTCTGCCATGCAGGAAAATGGAGTATTGTATTTTATTGAACCAAAACAGGAATTTAAAAATAATAAAGAAAACTCTAAGCTCACGTATGATTTAACCTATCTAACCACAAAAGACACGGTTTTACTAAATTTTACCTACTTGGATAATACGATAAGAATAATCGACAGCATCAGTATCATTCAGGGCGACAAGCATATATCAAGTATATCTAAAAAAATATTTATTGAAACCGATAAGAAATTTTGGAAACACAGGTATTCGTCAGGCTTTCTGTTTACTGATATTGATCTTCTCTTTCAACAGGAGAAAAGTCCGAAAGTTGTTATTTATTTTGAGAATGAACATACTCAACTTGGAATAAAAAGCAGCAAATGGACAAAGCAATCAGCTATCATTTCGAAAATACTGATGCTGATAAAAGCGAACAAAAAAAGCAGCTAGAATTTTTTACTAGTTTTGTTTTAGAGTAGGATTTGCCGTTAGCTGAAAATCAAAATTTATAAAAATACCTTTCTTCACATAACAGATTGGTTTATATTTGTCTAATGAAAAGAATACTGATTATTGCTGGAGGTATTTTGGTTTTTTTGGCCGTCACGTCAATTATTCAATATGTGTTTGAATCTAGCAGCACGCCCGACTACGAAAGTGGCTATATCTGGGGCAATGTGTTCCTATTGCTGTTGGGTTCCTGGCTTTTGCACAAAGGGATCAAAAGAAAGAAAAAGCCGAACTCTGAAGACTACTAACTACTTTTTCAACCGATCAGGATTTTGACTTACGAAGGCTGACCAACCGCTATACGAAGTTTCAGAAACAGCCTTATTTCCTTGAAAAAAATGACAAACAGCCGCTGCCAAACCATCGGTAGCATCCAGGTTTTTGGGTATTTCCTTAAACTTTAGTAAACGCTGTAACATTGCCGCCACTTGCTCCTTAGAAGCATTTCCATTGCCGGTAATCGATTGTTTTATCTTTTTTGGAGAATATTCAAAGATAGGAATATCAAGGTAAAGACCAGCAGCCATAGCCACGCCCTGCGCCCTGCCAAGTTTGAGCATCGACTGCACGTTTTTTCCATAAAATGGTGCTTCTATCGCCAGCTCATCAGGCTTGTACTCTTTGATAAGTTCCAGGGTGCGTTCAAATATTTTCTTTAATTTCAAGGCCTGATTCGCGTATTTGCTCAGGTTCAAAACACCCAAAACAATGAGTTCCATCTGATTGCCTTTTTGCAAAATCAGGCCGTAGCCCATGATGGTGGTGCCGGGGTCGATGCCAAGAATTATGCGTTCTGTTTTCAAGAAATACCGTAATTTGCTAATTATTTATTAACGCTTGCGGAAAAGATATCCGATCGCCTATGTTCTCAGCAAAAGTAACTAAAATCGCCAATGTAGGGCTGCGCTTATTGATTGTCGTGGTAACCTTGTGGTACCTTATAGATCAATTATTTACGGGCGAAAAATTGACTATCTTAAAAGATTTTTTGGTAGTCTGGCATTATTCAGGACAAGGCGAGCTATTGAGTATTATCGCCGTTTTACTTATGCCGCTTAATCTTTTGCTTGAAACTCTAAAATGGCGTTTGTTGGTGAGTAAACTGGAACGGGTAAAAGTCAATAAGGCCTATACGGCAGTCCTTAGTGGTATTTCGGTGAGCATGTTTATGCCCAACAGGGTGGGCGATTACTTAGGCCGCGTGTTTATCCTCGAGAAAGGTAGTCATATCAAAGGTGTCTTGGTTACGATGATTGGTAGCCTGGCACAACTGCTTATTACAATGATAGCAGGTGGTGTAGCACTTTTGTTTTTTCTGCCCGAAGCCCATTTTGTTGAAGATACGCTTTCGGGCTGGCTTTTTATGGCTATCGTAGTTCTTGTTTTCGTTTTGCTGCTTGCTGGATTATTGTTGTATTTCAACATCAACTTGCTGTATATTATTACAAAAAAATTATTTCCTGTTAAAAGCCCGAAACTGCTGCCTTATGTAGAGGTATTCAATTTTTACGGACGCCGTCAACTGGCTTATGTGTTGGGATTTTCAGCTTTGCGATATGTGATATTTTCTTTACAATTCATTCTCTTTTTGTGGGCCTTTGGCGTGCAGATTTCATACCGTGAAGCCTTAATGCTTGTTGCGCTCAGCTACCTTTTGATTACCTTGATTCCTACTATTGCGCTTAGTGAGCTGGGTGTGCGCGGAAGTGTGAGCATTTATCTTTTTTCGGCTTGGTTTGCTGCACAACATATTGCTTTTGAAAAACTTAGCTATAGTGTGTTTTTGGCTAGTACGGCAGTTTGGGTTGTGAATATTGCGCTACCGGCTTTGCTGGGCGTATTTTTTGTGTATAGGCTAAAATTCTTCAGGAGGTAAAATGGAAAATATACACTATTTTATTTGGTTTTTTAGGCTTACCGAAGTGCTTGCCGGCATGTATTTGATTTTGATTGGCGTATATACCATTGGCTGGTATCAAACTAAACGACAACCAGTTGAACGGCTCACAGATTGGCCTTTTTTTTCTGTTTTAATTGCCGTGCGCAACGAAGCGGCAGCCATAGAAGAACTGCTTAACAGCCTGCTACACCAAAATTATCCGGCAGCAAATTTTGAAGTCATTTTGGTTGACGACCATTCAGATGACGATACGATTTTCCTTGTGCAACAATTTATCAAGCAAAATAAAACACAGCATTTTAAACTGATAAACGCTAATTCTAGTGGGAAGAAAGCGGCTTTGCGTCAGGCTTTGGCGCTGTCCGAAGGCAAGTATATAGCTGTAACTGACGGCGATTGTGTGTTGAAACCAGATTGGCTGCTGGCTTTCGCCAATTATTTTAAAGAGACGGAAGCGAAATTGTTGCTGGCACCTGTCTTGTTACAACCGGTAAATACACTTTTAGAGAAGTTACAACTTGTCGAGTTTTTAAGCTTGATGGGAAGCACGGGAGGTGCTGCATCAGTGGGCTTTCCGGTAATGGGCAATGGAGCTAATATGGCTTATGAACGCTTGGCCGCGCTTGAAGTAGAGAAGTACCGAACAGATGGTAGCTTGACTTCGGGCGACGATGTGTTTCTGATGGAAACGATTCGGAGTTTTTATGGCGCAAAAGCGGTGAAATTTATTCGGCATCAGGCAGCCGTCGTGAGTACGAGACCACAGCCTGATTTAAAATCATTTTTCGCACAGCGGATGCGTTGGGTCTCTAAAAACCGGAACTACCGTTCAATATTTATTATTTTGCCCGCTTTGGTTGTTTTGGGATTTAATTTGAGCTTGTTTTTAATGTTATTCTTTGGCATTTTTTATCCCCTCACAGCTTTGTTTTTTATATTGTTTTTAGGACTTAAAATACTGATTGATTTACCTTTATTAACTGCTTCAGCAACTTTTTTCTACCAACGTAAGCTTTTATTTTTGGTTTTTCCATTGGCTTTTGTTTACCCGATTTATGTCGTGATTTCAGGAGTTGGTGGTTTGTTTTTTAAGGTAAATTGGAAAGGAAGGCGGATTTAAAATTTGTAAGGCACAGGTCTCCAGACCTGTGCCTGTGTCGTAATACGGACAAAAAGTAATTTGGTTTTTTCATTTAACGTTTTCATACCCTCATGCTTCGGATGTTAAATTTTAATCATGTTTTCTTATTTTTATCAAATTTTGCGAATTGAATCGCAAAAGGTACAGTTATCGATAGTATTACCATTAAAAACAAACTGCCACACGATGTAATCGCATGGCAGTATGTATAGTATTCACCAAGTTTAACTAAACCGATTTTTGTTTGGAAAAAATTTCTGCAATCATACATCTTGCACTGCCCCCACCTATCGTTTCGATGGTTTTGATAGGCAACGGAAGCAATTCTGAATATTTGCCCAGCTCGCTTTTTTGGGTTGGTGTAAGGCTATCAAATGCACTCTGCGACATTACTAAAATACGCTTATCGTCATTTGTTTTTAACTCCAGCATATTGCCTGCATAGTTTTTCACCTGTTCAAAAGTGATGTCAATTATTTGGTGTCCTGTGCTTTCAAAAGAATCGGTAACCAGCTTTCTTTCCTTGGCATCTGTAATACTTTCAAGGCAAACAACAACAGAGCGCTCGCCTATGCACATCATCACGTTTGTATGGTAAATTTCCTGTCCCTTTGCATCGTGTGAGTAGAAATATATAGGCTTGTAATTGATTTGCTTACAAAGTTCTATAAAGAGCTCTTTTTCAGTACGAGGCGATAAACAAGCGTAAGCGATTTTATTCACATGATCGAAGATTATGCTGCCCGTGCCTTCCAAAAATCTGTTTTCGTTTTCATACTTCGAGAGGTCAATTATTTTTTTTATCTCAAATTTCTCTTTTACGAAATCAATGATGTCCTGTCTTCTTTCGAGCCTTCTGTTGGGCGCAAACATGGGATACAGCACAAGTGTTCCGTCTGCATGAAACGATATCCAGTTGTTTGGGAAAATGGCGTCAGGCTTTTCAGGAACTTTTGTGTCCTCGATGATAAAAACGTTTACGCCTTTCGACTTTAGTTTGGCTGTAAATGCATCAAACTCTTGAAGAATAACCTCTTTTAAATTTCCCGGGCCATCTTTCAGTTCGGTCTGGAATGCGTTTGAAGAAGCCGTTTCAACGTTGAAGCCAAAACTTGCCGGCCTCACGAGTAAAATGTTTTTTGATGTTTGCATTGTATTTATTTATTGATGAACAAATAAGAAATTTATTTTTTTATAAAATCAAGCTTTTAAAAGCCCGATTAAAATCATATGTCTGATATTAAAATGTTGTAAACGACTGATCTAAAATAATTTTGACCATATTTGGCTACAAATTTAAGGATAATTTGTTATTTAATTAACAATAATAGTTGCCGTGTTTGTACGGTCGCAGTATTGGTTTCTGTATTTTTGCCGCATGATTATTATTGACAACACTATTGTAAGCCGCGATTTCTTAGCTGCTCGTTTTATATGTGATTTACCACGTTGTAAAGGCGAATGCTGTGTTGGCGGTGATGCCGGAGCTCCTTTGGAAGAAATCGAAATCAGTTTTTTGGAAGATAACCTCGACGGAATAAAACCTTTTATGCGGCCAGAAGGCTTGCGGGTTGTGGAGCGCGAAGGCGTTTTTGATTATGATGAATCGGGTATGCTTGTAACGCCGCTGGTTGATGGGGGTGAATGTGCCTTTGTGGGCTATCTTGAAAATGGAACAGCAATTTGCACCATCGAACAAGCCTATAATGCCGGCAAAAGCGATTTTAAAAAACCCATAAGTTGCCACCTCTACCCGGTGAGATTGGTTGAAAAAGCCGGCCTAGTTCATGTAAACTACCACCAGTGGAGCATTTGTGTGCCAGCCAAACGAAAAGGTGAGAAAGAGGGCTTGCCGCTTTATAAATTTCTGAAAGAATCACTCATCCGAAAGTTTGGAGAAGAATGGTACCAACGCCTCGAAAATAAGGCTAAAGCCAATGGATACTAATTGGCATCAGAAAATTTAAATTTGTAAAATTCATTTTTTTCTTGACTTTTTTCTTTTCTTGATTACCTTTGCACTTAATTAAACTATAAAAATAGTTATAAAACTATCAAATTAGTCTTATGAAAGAACTCACCAAAGCGGAAGAACAAATTATGCAGGAATTGTGGACACTTGAAAAGGCATTTGTCAATGATATCCTGGAGCGGCTTCCCAATCCTAAACCCGCTTACAACACAGTTTCAACAGTTGTCCGTATCCTTGAAAAAAAGGGTTTTGTAGGCTATACAGCATACGGTAAAAGTCACCAATATTATCCACTTTTAAGCAAAAAGGAATACTCCAGGCAGTTGTTTAAAAATTTGGCCGGAAATTATTTCAGCAATTCCGTGAAGCAGATGTTTTCATTTTTTTCCAAAGAAAAGCATTTAAGTCTCCAGGAACTAAAAGAGCTGCGCAATATAATCGATCAAGAAATAGAAAATAAATCCGAAAAATCCTAAAATGATGGAATCCCTGTTGAACTGGAACATGCGTGCAGCTTTGTACTTGCTACTTTTTAGCATCGCTTATTTGCTGTTATTGCGTCGCAATGCCAGCGCGGGTTTCAATAGGTTTTATCTACTTTTGACAAGTGTTTTGGCGCTTGTTTTGCCGTTGATTTCGCTCACTGTTTTTCAGGTACACAATGATGCGGTTTATGCGGCCTTTCAGTTGCCCGAAATTCTAGTCAACAATTTGGGAGCTTCCGATACGGTTGTTGCAGAAAGTACTGGTTTTTCTTTGCGTATTTTCAGTGTTTTTGCGCTCGTTAGTCTGTTTTTTTTGCTGTTGTATGTTTCGCGCTTGTTGTATATTTTGGTGTTGATTTTCGGTCATCAAAAGGAAAAGCATGCTGAGATGACGCTTGTAAAATTACAAAATGATAAAGTGCCTTTTTCATTTTTCCATTGGCTCTTTGTCTCTGATGCGCTAAAATCCGATCGCCGATTTGAAGCAGTTTTAGCACACGAAAAAGCCCATTCAAAACGGCTACATTCACTTGATGTATTGTTTATTGAGCTGTTACAGATCGTATTTTGGTTTCATCCGGCCTGGTATTTTATGCGTGCCGAGCTCAAAGCCATGCACGAGTACGAAGCTGATGCAATAGCCATTGCAGCGGTAAATAAAACCACCTATCAAAGATCTTTGCTGGAGCTAACCACCTTTGGTGGAATGCTTTGGCTTACCAATCCGTTTAATGTTTCACTTATCAAAAAACGTTTACTTATGATGAATCGAAAAAATGGGAATCAGCCTTCCCAAAAATGGCTGAAACTGCTGATGGTATTGCCGTTTCTGGCTGCTGCCATATTTATACAATCGTGTAATTTTGGGACTGACAAAACCGAAGAAATCACGGTAAAAGAGGTGGAAACAGCCCGAGAAAATCTGCCGGAACCTGAAACTCCGGAAGTGCCTCAAGAACCTGAAGCTGAAATTTTCACCGTGGTGGAAGAGATGCCTGTTTATCCTGGAGGCGCATCCGAAATGATGAACTTTTTGGCCAATAATATTCAATATCCTGAACAAGCGCGTCGCCAAAAGATTCAAGGCCGTGTTTTTGTGAATTTTGTTGTTGAAAAAGACGGTGCTGTATCAAATGTTAAAATTCTACGCGGCATAGGTTCAGGCTGTGATGAGGAAGCTATTCGGGTAGTTGAATTGATGCCCAAATGGAAGCCTGGTAAACAAAGAGGCCAAGCAGTGCGTGTTTCCTTTAACCTACCTGTAAAATTCGTGCTGGAATAATTTTTTTCACGCTAATAACTAAGAAATTAGTTATAATTCAAAAGCCATTTCATTTGTGAGGTGGCTTTTGTTGATTTAGCTATCTAAAAGTGAAACAGGCGCTTACGGGGAGTAAGTCGCCTGTGTCAATAAGAGAAAATTGAAATGTATAACCAAAACCGTCTATTAAACACGGCTTCGGTATAAATGTTCAAAAAACCAAAAAAATAAGTTGGAAATTTATAGAATTATTTTTTCAGCAGATCGCGTATTTCCGAAAGCAATTTTTCTTCGTTTGATGGAGGTGGCGGTGCTGCAGGTGCTGCAGGTTTAGCTTCTTCTTTACGTTTCAATTGGTTCATCAGCTTGATAAACATAAATACGGTAGCAGCAATTATCAGGAAATTCACGAAGGTGTTTACTAAAATACCATAATTGATGCTTACAGCCTGTTTTATGATTTCGCCATTTTCACCTTCAACTGCTTGACTTAAAATGATTTTAAATTTCGTGAAGTCTTTTCCGTCAAGCAATAAGCCTATTGGAGGCATAATAACATCATTCACCAATGATGTTACGATTTTGGTGAAAGCTCCACCAATCACAATACCGATGGCCATATCCAACACATTGCCGCGCATGGCAAAGGTTTTAAACTCTTTAATGATGCTCATAATATAGTTGTGTTAATTTTTGGCAAAAGTCTTAATTTTTTCTGAAAACATCCAAAAACAAAACAGGCGCTTACGGGGAGTAAGTCGCCTGTTTCAATAAGAGAAAATTGAAATGTATAACCAAAACCAAACATTAAACGTCGTGGCTTAATTTTTGTTCAAAGCTGCTTAATAAATTATTTAGATTTTCAAAAAAATGAAATTTTCACGGCTTTTCAATGCTTCAACACAACTGCCAACACCACAGGATTATGGTCGCTGGCACTAAAATTCAAATCAATGGTTTCCACATTTGTCAGTTGGACATTAGGCGAAAGCACAAAAAAATCTATGGTGGTGCTTCCTGTAATTCCTTTATTGTAGGCCTCATCAAGAAACCTGTTTGAGGGTGTTTTATTGTCGAAACAAAAAGTCCAGTCAGCTGGAAAAAAATCTTGTGGAAAAGCCACTGCTGATGGCACAAAACGATGGCCTCCAAAATGAACTTCCGGAGCAAAAGCCGGCGGATTCATATTCCAGTCACCACCCGCTATCACATAATTTCCTAAGCTATATTCCAACAACATTTTCTCCTGAATGCGCTTCAATTCGAAATTCATCTTTATTGGGTCATCAATAAACGCAGAGTTGTGGGTGTTTAATATCACCAGCTCTTTTTTATCAGTGGTTGCAAAACGGCTTTCGATAAAGCAACGATCGAGCAAAAACAAACGATCTGGCCAGCCGACAATTTGCGGATAAGTATGGCGTGTGGCAGCCAGCGACTGATAAGCCGAAAAGCTTGCCATTCCTGCTTTTACCGCGCCCATCGGCTCGCGCAAAGGCACCGGAACAAAAGACACCTGGTAATTTACAGCTTTTACATATTCGTGGTTGGGTAACACTTGCGCTATTTGTGCCAGTTGGTTTTTGTGATAGCTGCGCTTAGCATCGAAATCTACTTCCTGTAGAAGCAAAAAATCCGCATCAGAATTTTGTGCAATCCAGGCCGTGATGCCGTGCAGCCATTCTTCGCTTTGTTCTTTTCCGGCACGTACGCGTTTGCCACCGTCATAAAAAAAGTCCATGCTTTTGCCCAAACCGCCATAGCCAATATTCCAGCTAATAAGGCGAAAGCTTGGTGGAACCTGTCGCTGATAAGCCTGTGTAGTTGGTTTTAAAGTTTCGTGAGCGGCAGGATTGAAATCGTTGATATTGAGGTAAAGCAAAAAAATCCCGACAACAATTATAAACAGGAATAGAAGTCCAAAAAATATTCGGATGGCATAAATCAGTAACATCTTTCGTACAGATTTTAAGGGTTTATTCTGATTTGGCATATCATATAAGTGTCAGTTGATTTGGCTAAGATAGTATTTTATGCTCTTGATTGGTCTTTTGTGATTGCCGTATTTTGAAGCTGATTAACAATTTTTATTAAGGTCGATAATTCAATATTCAGCAGAAGGTTTTACATTCGCCTGTAATATGAAAATCTTTTGGCTGGGATGTATTTTGTTGTTGTCAGGATTTTTCGCTGGCAATGTGCAGGCGCAGCAAATCCGTGAAGTTCATGGTCGCGTGCTTTCGGCAGATAGCTTGCTTGCTGTGCCGCATGTGCATATCATCAGCAAAACTGCAAGGCGCGGCACTATCAGCGATCGTCAAGGCATATTTTCCTATCGTGGTTATGGCAATGATACCATTTTGCTTACTTCGATAGGCTACGAACGCAAGCTTTTTGGCATTACGGATACTTTATTGGATCAACCCGGCGGATTGCTTATTTTGCTTGAAAAGGATACCGTTTTGATGGATGAAGTGGTGGTGAGGGCATTTTACGATTGGCCTACTTTTAAATATCTTTTTGTGCATATGAAACCCATTCAAGCCTTTGAAATAGAAGATTTTGAAAGTGATTTGGCTAACAGTCTCATTGGCATTCAGCCCGGTCCGCTAATCATAAAAGGACCTATTCAAGCCTTGTACGATGTATTTAATTATATGGCACGCTTACAACGGCGACTTGAGCGCAATCGCCGCGCCTACAATCAACAGCTTATAAACGAAGGACGTATTCAGGATACCATCCCGGAAGTGCCTGAACACCAGCGTTAATTATCCTTTTTCTCGATTTTTTCAGGAAGTTTTCTTTGCGCTGAAATGGTTTTCTGCATCACCTGCATATTGGGAATAGAAAGCAATTCGCCTTCGCTAGTGCGGATATACAGAAAGAAAATGGTGATGTTTTCAACAACCCCTTCTATTGGAAGGTCTTTGTCAAGGATTTTGATGTAGCCTCCAATCCGGATAGGATGATAAAAAAACAGGATTAAACTGGCTGTAATATTTGATAGAATTGACCATTGTGCAAAAAATCCAACGGCCAGCAGCGTAAGAATCGAGGCCAGGAAGAGAAGCAACTGCTCAGGATCAACGCCCCAAATACCAATCAGACCGATACCAATCAAAATAACGATGAAAGAGCGGATGATTTTATAGATAATTCTTTTGCGTTCCTGCGCAAAATGGACTTTTTTGTCAATGCGATTCAAGATAGTCTTAAATATCAAATTGCCAATAAAGAGCAGCAATAACAGAATTATTGTACCTAGAATCTGAAGATGGATAGGTTTCATAGCCAGAAATTTTGCACAAAATTAGCATGTTTTCAGCTGATAGCACAAGCCGCCGCTGCGATACTTACTTTGATCTCGGGAATTTGTTTCAAAACCTGTCCGCAAGCCTCTAAAGTTGATCCTGTTGTAATTACATCATCGAGCAGCAAAACATGTTTTCCGGCTAGCTTTTCAGGGTTTTTCAAAGCAAAAATATCCTTCACATTGTCCCAGCGTGCCTGTCGCGATTTTTTGGTCTGGGTGCTGGTGGCAATATTTCTGTAAAGTACCTCCGTGGATATCGGAACAGCCATCGTTTGTCGCATTCCGCGGGCAATTACTTCACTTTGGTTATAGCCGCGCTGATATTGACGTTTGGGATGCAAGGGCACCGGAATCAGATAGTCTATCTGCTGAAAAAGGGTGGCTTTTTTAAGCTCTAAACCCATTTGTTCGCCCAAAAACAAGCCGGCATCCTGGTTGCGTTTGTACTTTAATTCGTGAATCAGGTGCTGAATTTTTCCGTGCTTACTAAAAAAGAAAATAGCAGCAACCGCTTCAAAATCAACCCTTCCCCAAAAAATACGGGCTAGCGGATTGTCACCGTAAGTTTCGTAGCCGGTTTTGGGCAGCAAATGTCGGCAGCTGAGGCAAACCGTTGTTTCATGGCGCAGAAGTCCGGTGCCACAAGCGGCGCAAACCTTTGGATAAAACAAGGAAAGCGTATGGTCTAACAGATCGGCAAAACGCATGGCAATTGTTGTTTAGTTGGGCAAAAGCCTTGATTAGGCGCGTAAATATAAGCGAAATCAATTACTTTTGAATTTTTATTGACAATTTTAATCTTATTTGGACGTTTCTTGAATGACAACAAAACCTACTGATATCAATACTTTACCCCTGTTAGAAGTAAAAAACCTGCGCCTCAGTTTTTATGTAGAAAAAACCTGGCAGGAAGTCATTCATGGCATCAGCTTTAAGCTCGAAAAAGGCCGTACGCTAGGTTTGGTAGGCGAATCAGGTTCGGGTAAGTCGGTGAGTTCGCTGGCACTAATGCGATTGATAGACAAGCGCAACAGCCGTGTTGAAGCCGATTCTATACTTTTTAACCAGGCGGACATGCGGGACTTTTCTGAAAAACAGATGCAAAGCCTGCGCGGTAAGAAAATGGCCATGATTTTTCAGGAACCTATGACCTCACTCAATCCCGTTTTCCGCTGTGGAAAGCAGGTGGCAGAAGCTTTGATTTTACATGAAAAACTTACCAAAAAGCAAGCCCACGAGCGTGTGATAGCACTTTTTCATCAGGTAAAATTGCCGCGGCCGGAAGCCATTTATCGCGCCTATCCGCATGAGCTTTCGGGCGGACAAAAACAGCGCGTGATGATTGCCATGGCCATCAGTTGCAAACCTGAGCTGCTTATTGCTGACGAACCCACAACAGCCCTGGACGTTACAGTACAAAAGGAAATTCTGCTGCTGCTCAAAGATTTGCAGCAGGAATACAATATGGGAATGATTTTTATCACCCACGATTTGGGCGTAATAGCTGATTTGGCCGATGAGGTAGCCGTAATGCATCAGGGCAATATTGTGGAGCAGGGAGCGGTAAAAGCTGTTTTAGAAAATCCACAGCATCCTTATACCAAAGGACTTTTGGCTTGCCGACCACCTTTAGACTATCGCCTGACACGCTTGCCTGTAGTACGTGAGTTTTTAGATAATAAATGGCCTGGTGGCGTGCAGCAGATACAGCAGGAGTTGCTTTTATCGCCGGAAAGTCGCCGCCAGCGTCATGCAAAAATTTATTTGCAGCAGCCTGTGCTAAAAGCGGAGCAGATCAATACCTGGTTTCCGCTGCGCAAAGGTTTTCCATCACGTGTTTATGATCAGGTGAAAGCGGTTGATAATATTAGTTTTGAGGTTTTTCCTGGTGAAACTTTGGGATTGGTTGGCGAGTCGGGCTGTGGAAAAACTACGCTCGGCAGAACTTTATTGCGCCTTCAGGAGCCCACAGCCGGACAAATTACCTTTAAAGGAATTTCACTCAATAAGCTGAATGACAAATCAATGCGAACTATGCGCAAGCATATTCAGATTATTTTTCAGGATCCTTATTCTTCTCTTAATCCGCGGCTAAGTATTGGCAACGCCATTGCCGAACCGATGAAGGTACATGGATTGGCCAAAACGGCCAAGGAACGCCGCCAAAAAGTAATGGCCTTGCTGGAAGAAGTTGGTTTGTCTGCCGAACATTATAGCCGTTATCCACATGAGTTTTCAGGAGGCCAGCGGCAGCGGATTAGTATTGCACGTGCATTGGCTGTTGAGCCCGAGCTGATTATTTGCGATGAATCGGTGTCCGCGCTGGATGTTTCGGTGCAGGCGCAGGTGCTCAATTTGCTTAATCGGCTTAAAGCCGACAGAGGACTAACCTATATCTTTATTTCCCACGATTTGAGTGTGGTGCGTTTTATGGCCGACCGCATTCTGGTGATGAAAGACGGCCACCTGGAAGAATTGGCAGAAGCAGATAAGTTGTTTACACAGCCGGAAACGGAATATACCAAAACATTGATAGGAGCTATTCCAGACTATATGGTAAGAAATTAACTATTCAAGTATTAATTTTTTGACCTCTAAGTTAGAACTTGTTTCAAAAATTAAAATGTATATTCCTTTTCTATAATCAGAGAAATCAAGTCGTTTCGAAGTAGAATTAATATTTTCTATCTTTTCAATTATAATACCATTTAAATTTTGTACTGTAAGATTATAAGATATTTGCACATTATTAAGAACTTCAATTGTAACGTTTCCTTTTGAAGGATTAGGGTATAAATAATAATACGAATTATCATTATTCTTTTCTTGGTTAGTATTGTCAGTTATAAATAGATTCTTTTCATTAAAACTCAAATCAATTGAATTAATACTATCTGTAACATTAGAGTATTTATATCCACTTTCTTTCTCTTTACCCATAATGGTAATACTACCATTATAAGGAATGTTATCGCCACTACAATCTATTAATGTTGAAACAAAAAGATAGGTGCCGGATTCGGGTAGTGAAAAAAGATCCACTGTACCATCATAATCAATATATTCAGAATATTTTTTAATTGTATTACCCCATCGGTCAAATAGAGTAAAATCAATATATTCGATATTTGCAACATTTATCTTGTAAACTCGATCACTTGAGCTGGCATAATTGGGGAAAAATATACATGGAGCATTGCAATCCTTTGTTAAGTTATTATAATTGTTAGTGACTTTAATGCTTAATTCTTCTTCAGGAAGAATGTTTATATTGCCTTTTAATAAAACATCTTTCCCTGATTTTATAAATTTAGTTTTTGTTAAATTAATAACTTCATTATTTGGAGGATTAATTATTACAGAACCTGTGGCTATAATTTCTTTTTCTTGTATAATTTTATTGTTTCCAGTAATTTCTACAATATATTTTGTTGTCAAACATGGAGGGCAAGAACCCCCACAATCAATATCTATTTCACCCAACCAAGGTTCATACAAACAATTATAGCAGTGAGCAGGTGGGTTTGTTATAATGCAAGGGGCATTTGTTAAACTAAAAATACGAAGATTTTCATATTTTGAATCACAATCTACTAAATAAACGGAAAGTTTCTGTACTTTTCCTCCAGCTGGATTAATAATAGTAAAATCCTTAGGTACGATTCCTTCATTTTCATACCCTGTAATGATGATAAAATGCTTGTTAATACTGGTATTATTGACCATCATAATTACTGGATTTCCACTATGCAATAAAGTTTTAATTCTATCTAATGAAAAATTATCCCATCCTGCGTATTGAATTAAGCTAGATCCATATCTACGTGCTACGTGCCAATTAAGATCTCCATTGAGGTTGTAGCCTGAATTTTCAATCACATAATTATTTAGTAGCCGAGGCGTAACATTTTGTCCATTGGAATGTAATAGCATTGCCATACATGTTAGAGCGCAACCCTTAGCACTAATTGTTTTATTTGGCACCATTATATCATCTTTCCATATATTATCGCTTTGATCAAAAGAAATAACGCTGAGTTGACCAGAACTGCAAAAGTCTCTATTTAGAGTTTTAAAAAAAGCATCCTCTACTTTAGATCCTTTATATTCTTCATAATTAATATCATATGTTTGTGCATTGATATTAATACTAAGATTTAGGAAGATCGCAAAAAAAATAAATATGTATTTCATAATAATAAATTTTTAATTATATTCATCTAAAAAACAAACTACAAACTCCCGAATTTCACGAATCTCACAATTGCTATATTCTGACAAAATATCTGTGAGTTTTTGCTTTGGAATATATGCCATAAGTGCTCTTATCCCACTCATAAATAAAGTGAGTTCCTTTTCCTTTAGAACATTCTGAACCCCATCCATGCCCGGGTCTGTTTCCTTAAGCTGAAGAAGACATATTGAAGCATCCAGGGCACAATACTTATTGTCATGTGCAGAAAGTTTTTTTAAAAAAGCAATAGCTTCGTCGGAATGAATATTTCTCATCCCACCTGTAAAATAATTAAATTTGTCAAGATTTATATATTTATTGTCCAAATTCCAAATACTGTCAAAAAGTCTAAAGCTGATATCTTTCTCGCCCTGATAAGATAAACTACGTGCGACTTCGAGTAGTACATATTCACAAGGATCATTGGAAAGCTCCTTTAACAAATCATTAGCCTTAGGACTTTCGTAAGACATCAGATGTAAGGCAAAATGGGCTCTAATAAAATCATTTTCAGACTTTACAAATCTGTTTTTGTAGGATTGGAGTTTTGAATCATCTTGTTTACAAATAGCTTCTACCATTACTACCTCTAAAAAATCATTTTCATTCAGACGTAGAAGATTAACTGAGTCGTAACTGTGATATGCTAATAAACTATTCTTGCAGAATCCGTCACGTAATAGGTCTTTTTCATTTTTTATGATAGCCTGAACAGACCAACTTGAATCACATATAAAAGCTGAATTAGGACTATCTGAGCAAGCTACGTCCATCATCCATCCACTTGTTCTATATGTAAAACCTGTTCCATCGCTATAATCTATCACAAATTCAGAGGTACATTGTCCAAACACAGCAACATTCATGGAAAAATTAGATATGAAAATTGTGAGGATAAAAGTGATAAACACTTTTTTAGGATTGTTAGAAATCATTTGTATGATTTTGTTGTACAATTGGTTTAAAAAATGAAATGTTCTTTTAATTTGGGAAATATTTTTAATTAACTTTGCTTAATTCCTTATTGAGTCTTTCAATTTCTTTGTTCAATTGTATTATATAAAGTGTCAACTCTTCAATTTTTCTTAGCAACATCTCATCCATTTCTCCAACTTTATATCCATCTGATTTAAATTGTTCAGCAGAAGGAATATTCGGTAGATGCTTGTTGGTTTTTATAAAGGTTTCAACTTCAGAAAGTGGGGATAGAAAGTAGTTTTCTTCAAAAACGTAGTCTGCATCAGGCACGTCAGTTACTACTTTTATTTCCTCGCAAATAATTCCTCCATTAACGGCAAGTTTATATCCTTGATTCCTGTAGTCGCCGGTATTATATGTTGTTCCAAACCCAACACCTACACTACCATTGCCATATAGGGTCAAAGCACTTATCCAGTTTCTATCTGCTCTGAAGTGAAGATTGTCTTTATAATCTATATAGCCATGAACTGAATTATGGTGTAGCTGCAGGCGATTTGATAGTTCAGTACTAGGCCCAAAACCCATCCATTTGTAGAAATTCATGACTAAATGATTTTCAACTGCTAATCCATCTACTGGTGGATTTAAGTTATTACCTATTGAAACGCCACCATTCGAATGCACCTTGAGTTTCGTTTGCCCATATTGGTTTTTAACAACAAAGGGATTTTGCTTGCTAGTAGAAGATTTAACTTCTAGCTTTGAAGAGGCAGAACTTGTTCCTATTCCAATGTCTGTGGTTGTTGGATTAACGTAATAGGTGTTTCCGCTAATTTGCCAAGATTGACTAAATGTCACCAACGAAATGAATAGAAATGAGAGTAATAAAGTTGTTTGTTTCATGACCAAAAATGTTTAAATTTGATTAAAATAATTATTTGAGTTCAAATGTAATGAAAAATATTAATTTATGTTAAATAAAAAGATAATTTTGTAAAAATTTTTTTAATGTTGCGTAGTTTCTTAAATTCTATTTCCGGTTTACTTAGACGACTGGGTCTTTTAACAGTTGCAGATACTTTGAGATTTCAAATTGTCAGACTGAAAAATAAGCAAAAAAATTCCGAATTTAGGTTAAATAATCCCGGATTGAGCCTCCCTCCCGATTACCTCATGTATGAGTCTTTCCAATTAGACTACAAAAAATATTACGAAGACAGCAGGCAAACGGCCATTTGGTTAAAAAATCACTTCGCGAAATACATTCAGCTTGAACAGAAACGAATTTTGGACTGGGGCTGCGGCCCTGGTCGAATTATCCGTCATTTGCCTGAAGTAATCAACAATGGCTGTTCATTTTATGGCACAGATTACAATGAAAAATCTATTGGCTGGTGCAGCGCTAATATTCCTGATGTTTCTTTTAATTTGAATAAATTGGAGGCCAAGCTTCCTTATGAGCATGATTTTTTTGATGTTATTTATGGTATTTCAATTTTTACGCATCTCGCAGAAGCCATGCATCACGCTTGGTTTAAAGAGCTTTACAGGGTTCTAAAACCTGGCGGCATCTTATTTTTGACAACACAAGGTGCGAATTTCAAGGTAAAATTGGATAGCTCAGAAAAGGCACGATTTGAAGCTGGAAAACTCGTCGTTAGAGGAAAAGTAAAGGAAGGTCACCGCACTTTTTCGGCCTTTCAGCCAAAGGAGTTCATGCTTCAATTGTTCTCCGAGATGGAAGTGCTTGAACATATTGAGCTTGAATACGGTAAGTCTAAGGTTGTGCCACAGGATATTTGGATTGTAAGGAAATAAGCTATCTTCGTATGACCAAACTGTAAAGTGAATATTATGCTTATTCCGTTAATTAAAATTGGAAACTCAAAGTACTTGCCGCTTTCAAAATCCCTGCCGGAACGCTATCATCAAAAATAAGCTTGAATTGATTTTGGAGGAGGATCAAATCATTATCAGAGCCGCTCAAAACTCGCGCGAGGGTTGGGCTGAAGCTTTCAAGGTAATGAACTAAAATGGCGATGATAATTTACTGATACCGGATGTTTTTGAGGATGAATAAGCAAAACTCCGTTTAGCTTTTTTAAGATTTAAAAGCTCCTTCCCCAAATTTATTGTAATTTCGTTGTAACTGTTTTGCGAATATGCAGGACAGCATTGGCAATAACTATAAACGAAAACCAGATGGCCAAAAAGAAGAAATCAACAGGCAGCAAAAGCACTTTCACGAATACGATACTGAGTATATTTGGTGAACAGCCTTACAAACCATTCAATTACAAACAAATAGCTAAACTACTTGGCGTTAAAGACAAAGCCGGAAAAGACTTTATTGATACCATTTTGCGCGAGCTTCTATCCGATGGCAAGCTGCGCGAAGAGCGACCCTATCGCTATGTGCTTAGCAAGGAAATGCTGGCAGAAATAGGTGGAAAAAGCAAAACAATCACCGGCACTGTCGATATGAAAAGCACCGGAAAAGCCTATATTATTCCCGAAGATGGAGGCGAAGATATTTTTATAAGTTCAAATAATACCGGACAAGCTTTGCATCAGGATGTGGTGCGGGTGGTGCTTTTTCCGAGGCGTAAAAACCGTAAAATCGAAGGTAAAATTGTTGAAGTACTTTCACGTACCAAAACAGATTATGTGGGTGTGCTTGCACTCAACCGCGATTTTGCATTTGTGATACCTGATAGCCCACACATGCCAATGGATATTTTTGTGCCGAAATCAGCGCTTAATACGGCCAAAAACGGCGATAAGGTGATTGTTCGCATTGGCGAATGGCCCGAGCAATCGAAAAACCCCTTTGGTGAGGTGATTCAGGTGTTGGGCAAACCCGGTGAGAACAATGTGGAGATGCAGTCGATTTTGGCCGAGCATAATTATCCTTTGCAGTTTCCGACTGCTGTGGAAAAGGAAGCTGGCGCTATCACTGAAAAAGTTACTGCTGCCGAATTGGCTTCGCGTAAAGATTTTCGGGATGTTTTTACCATCACCATCGACCCGGCTGATGCCAAAGATTTCGATGATGCGCTATCGCTGCGCAAGCTCGAAAACGGCCATTATGAAGTGGGCGTGCATATCGCTGATGTGTCGCATTATGTGGTGCCAGGAACTGCCCTTGACGAAGAAGCTAAAGAGCGCGGAACATCGGTATATCTTGTTGATCGCGTGATTCCTATGCTTCCCGAGAAGCTTTCAAATGGCGTTTGTTCGCTGCGGCCTAACGAAGACAAACGCTGTTTTTCGGCTGTGTTTGAACTCAATGAAGAAGCAGAAGTACTGAATGAATGGATTGGTAAAACGATGATTAATTCTGACAGACGCTATGCCTATGAAGATGTTCAGGCAGTGATAGAAGGCAGTGAAGGCGAATTTAAAGAAGAAATTCTGGTGATGCACCGCCTGGCAGAAAAGTTACGCAGCAAGCGTATGGACAATGGTTCCATCAACTTTTATTCAGAAGAGGTGAAGTTTATCCTGGATGAAAATGCCAAACCTATTGATACTTACGTAAAAGTGCAGCAGGAAAGTCATAAATTGATAGAAGATTTTATGTTGCTGGCCAACAGGCGTGTAGCAGAAAAAATCGGAAAAACTAAAGGTAAAAAACCCAAAACTTTTGTGTATCGCGTGCATGACGAACCCAATCCTGAAAAGTTGAATACGTTTATTCAGCTGGTTTCACGTTTGGGCTATTCTATGAATATCAGCAACCGCCAAAAGTTGGTTACTTCTTACAATAATTTGTTTAAAGCGGTAGAAGGCAAAGGCGAGAAAAACCTGATTGAAACCGTTGCCATACGCACTATGGCCAAAGCCGAATACAGTACCGAAAACATTGGCCACTACGGACTTGCTTTCCCGTTTTATACTCACTTCACCTCCCCTATCCGGCGCTATCCAGACTTGCTGGTACACAGGCTTTTGGAACGTTATCTGATAGAAAACAAAGCTTCGGCAAGTGCTGAAACTTACGAGGAAATGTGTATCCACGCCAGCGAAATGGAACGTCGCGCCATTGATATGGAGCGGGAGTCGGTAAAATACAAACAGGCCGAATACCTGGCCGACAAGATTGGCAAAAGCTTCGATGGATTGATTTCCGGGGTGAGCAAATATGGTATTTTCGTTGAGCTAATAACCAGCAAATGCGAAGGTATGGTACGCTACACTGATATGCCCGGCGACTATTATTATTTAGACGAAGAGAATTTCAGGGTAATAGGCCAGGAGCATGGAAAGATATTCCGCCTTGGTGATGCGGTAAAAATCAAAGTGAAAAAAGTTGATTTGCTTAAAAAGCAGATGGATTTTGAGCTGGCAGAGACGGGCATTTCACGACAAAAGAAATAGTTTTTTCATGTTATTTTAAGCAAAAAAATGAGAGTTAAACTTATTCTAATTTTTATTGTTGGCCTGGTTTTGAGTTTGTCAGCCTGCAAAAAGAAAGACGAAACCCGCCTGCAAGCACCGGATTGTGGTGAGTCATATTGTGTAGCAGCCTACCAGATGAATAAAACCCATTTGGGGGATTATAGCGCTCAAAACATACATTTTCAATACCTTAACGGTTATGCATTTGCAACTTGGCACAATCCAGCTGAAATACCAGCTAGCCTTTTTATGCTAAGGATTGGCAGCGATCAGCGTCCGGTGGTGAAAGGGCCGGGCATTTTTCGTTTTGATCAATATGAAACCGCTTATGCAAGTATGCGCATTGAGCGCGACAGCCTGCTAACTTATCAGGCTTATGCCGGATATATTCAGGTGGACTCTATCTCTACAGAGTATTTTTCGGGCAGTTTTGAAGTGGAAGCGAGGGTAGATACCTTGAAAAATTATTTGCGTTTTGCAGGGAAATTTTTGGTAGAGAAATAACTATGAAAATATGTAATGCTCAAGCGAATAAACTAATAAACTAATAAAATGAAAAATTGTCCAAATTGTAGCGCTGAAATTTTAGATAATTTTGATGTATGCTGGAATTATAATTTCAGCCTTTCAGAAAATAAAATTATTGAAATTAAAAATTCTCAAGAAAAAGAAGCCCGTGAAATAGATTGTCTCAGATGTAAAATTCCAATGGTTTACACAGGGTTATAAATTCCATGAAGGAACCAGAATTGGCGCCTTGGGAAGTGTTTTTGAATTGTTTGTGAATAGAGAATCGTTTGATTTATATGTTTGCCCAAAATGTGGTAAAATTGAGTTTTTTACGCCATTAATGAAATAATAAAGTAGCACACAAAGGCCTAATCATCTAAACGGCTGAAAGCTCATACTTCCGCCAATCCAGCTAATGCGTGCTTTATCGTAAAGGCTGTAAGGAATATAGCCATGAAAGGCGTCGAACATGATCGTAACCGGCGAGCTTCCCTCCTTCCCTATTTCGATGCCTGCCGCGAGCCTTGTTCCGGGATAAAAATTGGTTTCCTGTTCAAGTTGTGCATGCGCTGCCAGCATCCAGCGCAGCCAGTCTTTTTGGCCCACTGGCTTTTTCCAAATTGCACCTAAATCTCCCAAAAAACGTTTGCGTTCGTAGGCCGAATGCGGAATCACACCAAGTGTGGCGTACAGCGTCCAGTTCTTGATTTGAAAAGCTGCACTAAAATCAAGAACCTCATAAATACGTGGATTATCGAGGTATTCGGTAACATAAAAGCGGTAAATAAAATCATCGCCAAGATGGGCTGAAATATGATAGAGCCTAAGCCTGAAAGCCCAGTTTTTAGTAGGTTGCCAGCTATAATAAAGCCCAACTTTATACTCCGTATTGAAATGATTGACCTGAAAGGTTTTGAGTGGATCTTCAAAAATAAACTGGGTAAAAGTTGCTATTTCAACACCCAGCTCTTTGTGCTTTTTTGCGATACTTTCCCAGCGATAAATGCTTCGGCTCATGCCCGCCGAGTAGTTGGCAAACATACGATTTGGCCAGCCCGAAGGTGTATGTAAAACATAGAGCGAGCCACTAAATTGAGCTTCGCGATAGTCCAGCGGTTTATCAGGAAAAAGACCACCTGCTGCAAGCCATTGTCGCTGTTGCTGGCCCTGCAAACACAGGCTGGGAATACATGCCAAAACAAATAGAAGTAGCTTTCGAGTATTGATTTTCGCAGTCATTTTTGCAAAAACTATTTAGCGCTGTTTGAAATATTCGTCCAGCACTGCCGGCAAAATAGGCCTTCCCTGACGGTTTATTGAGGTGCCGATAACATTTCCGGAGATAATAGGTTTTTGGTCGCTCAGCCGTTTTATCTGTTGCAAAAAGCCAAACCTAAGCGGCGAAATGCGTTCAAGACGGCAGCTTACCTCAAAAGAATCGCCGCTGCGCAAAGGGAAATGATAATCTATTTCTATGCGTTTTACCACCAGCAAAATACCTTCCTCGGTGAGTTTGGCGAAATTAATCCCAATCGCTTTCAGGTATTCGTGGCGGGCGTGTTCCATATAATGTTGGTAGTTGGCATTATTTACAACGCCCTGCATATCACATTCGTAATCACGTACTTTGAGCTGTAGAGAAAATGTTCTTTCTGCCATTATATCGTTTTTAAGTCTCCAAAAATAGGATTTTTATACACAAATAGCAAAAAGCTTGTGATACAGGAAATTCAAAGATTCAAGGATTTAAAAATTCAAAGATTGAGTCTTCTTCGATAACTCACATTTTCATATACAGACCGAAGTACTTGAATCTTTGAATTCTGCGAGGAGGAACAACGAGCAGGATAGAATTTTTGAATCCTTGAATCCTTGAATCTTGAGTCCCCTCCGAAAAGTCAAAAGATCAAAGAATGCCACTAATACACAAGAAATTATGATTCTTAAAAATTTGAATATCAAGTGTTTAATGTTTTTCCATTTTCCTGATTTCGTATCTTAGTGTCGAAATGTTACTTTTCGGAGTAGGCTCAATCTTTGAATTTTGAATCTTTGAATCTCCTATATAAATCCAATCGGATAGAAAACCAGACAGGAAAGCGTACCCCAGAACAGTATTGTCAGCAGTGAAACCAGAAATACCCACTTAGAGCGGCGATAAAGTTTACGGATAACGAAAGCACTTACTGGAACGGATAAAAATGGCGAAGTGATAATAAATGGCCAGGGACCCACTTTGTTGCGGTATTTGAGCATATTGCGTAGGCGTCGAAAACGTTTTCCGGCTTTCTTAGCGCTCTTTTGCGGTCTTTTCCAGCTAACCCAGTCTGATGCATGATAGAAGAAAATAAAGCCTGCTAATCCACCTGCATTTACCGTGATGAGTGTTTCGGTGAGCGACATGCCAGCTAAATAGGCCACAGGAGGCGTCATTAGTAGCCGCACACTGGCTAAAATGGCAATGCTGAGGTATTGCAGGATAAGGGCCAACTTACTGTTTTTTAATAAAATTAATAAGGTTTTCTGAAGCTTCTTCCAGCAGGTCAACAACCAGGTCGAAGCCTTTTGAACCGCCATAATACGGATCAGGAACATGGTCGATATCCTTACGTGTAAAGAAGTCGCTCATGCGCAACACTTTATCCATTTGCAAGTTGTCAGCTGCTTTTTGACGCAGGTCGTCGTAGTTTTGATCATCCATTGCGATGAGGTAATCGAAATTGTCGAAGTCGCTGCTTCTCACCGGACGCGCCAGACTGGTAAGCTCATAACCTCTGGCTTTAGCAGTTTGCCGCATACGGTGGTCAGCTTTTTCACCTTCGTGCCAGGCAGAAGTTCCGGCAGAATCTACTTCAACATGCAGGCCGGCATTTTGTGCTTTTTGAGCAAAAATGCCTTCTGCGGCAGGCGATCGACAGATATTTCCAAGACAAACAAAAAGGATTTTCATAGAGATTTGCTGTTGGTGTGAAAGCACAAAAATAGCAAGAACTGCCGGAAGTGAAGGAATTTTTGATTTTACAATAATTTGGGTGCATAAAATTGTAAATTTGCAGCTTGATTTTTGCCTTCTTAGCTCAGTTGGTAGAGCAGCTCACTCGTAATGAGCAGGTCGCGAGTTCGAGTCTCGTGGAAGGCTCTGAAAATGAAGGGTTTCATAACTTCGGTTTTGGAGCCTTTTTTATATGGTAATCACACCTTTGACCTTGAAAGCGAGACCAAATTTTGGTGGTTTTTTTTTATGGGTAGGGAAATTAAGTGATAGTAGTTTTTTAGTAAAAAAATAGAACGGTGGACATACCGGCCATAGTGCGCCACTTAAACCGATCATGTTGTGCCAGTTAAAACTGGTGCAATTTCAAGGCCAAATTTACATACTGATATCTTCTGGTTTTTGACATTAATGTATTTCTAAAAGTCACAATAATTTAATTATATATGTTATTCATTTTCAATGTTATTCCAATTATCTTTGCAAGATTTGTGCTTCGCCAATGGATTAACAAATTCCATACGTCCTTTTACCGCTTTATCACCATATCCTTCTATCCAATGCAGAAGGAGTCCCGCAGTAACACCTTTTTCCTTAATAGGATTTTCTCTCTCCCAACTTATATACCATTTATTACTTTCGTATAGTAATTCTTTCATCTGGTTTCGAGAAAGGATATAATACTCAAAAATATAACCGGTTTCAGACGGATTTGCCACAACGAAGACATACGGACCTTTTATGTTAACGTCCAGGTAGGTCTTGTCTTTTGAACTAAAAATGTCAAATCCTGTAGGAAAGTTTAATTTAGCATTGGGTTTATGTCGTTTTAATGTTTTTACTTGCACCAATACTGACTTATGCTTCCATGTACCTTCTTCCATCCTTATGCAAACAAGGTCTATGGACTTGAAATTTTTAATTGTACTATTGACATTAAATGCGACCCATCCATGTTCTAATAACTTAGATATAACTACATTTTCACCTATAGCTCCTAATACAGCTTTATTATTATCTATCATAACTCTTTATCCTATCTATTCCAATTATACTCAATGTCCAAATTCTTGAGTGCTATATATTTCCATTCTTCTTTATTAAAGTTTGGCGTATATTGAGCCTTCAATAGCTCAATTTGTTTATGATTACCAGTCATTAAGTTTAAATTAAACGCTGAAGATTGAGAGTTGATCGTCCCCGGGGACTGATCTTTTTCAAGTTGATAAAAGATTGTGCCTATACGCGTAAGTTTGTATTTTTTATCAATACAATCTGAAATAAGAAGACTATGGTTATCTAAAATGAATCGGTAATCACCTTTACCTTCTTCATTAGCAAAAGCACCCAAAGCAAGATGATAAAGATTTTTTCCTTCTCTGTCGTCTACTTTTACAACATCGCCTGAATATATATGCTTCCTATATGCATCAACGAAATTGGTTCTCACTCCAGCAAAAATCATCTTATGTGCATACCCTCGGCCGAAACATTCATCGTGAAAAAAATCCATTACAACCGCTTCATTATGCTCGTCAGCCCATTTATCATCTAAGTCCCAAACGTAGAAATCATTTCCATAGAAAAAGTAATTGCCAAAACACGCATAGCCAAACTGGTCATTGTCTATGATATAACGAACATTTACAATCGGCATCTCACATGTTATGCCTGCACCTATCTGGTAACGATATTTTTGGCAAATATGGAGTAGCGTATCCTCCGTTAGTGCTTTCGGCTCTTCAACTTTGCGTATTTCGTATTGATTATCAATCATAGGTCCAACTAGTATAGTGGCTATCCAATCTCGTGGAATGGTTACATTGGGCAGGTTTAGGCACTTCTCAAATAATGGAGCCATATCTTCATCTTTGAAATCTGCTATACCGCAGCCTATGCGTGTAAGCAGAAAACGATTATTTGGATATTGTTTGGCATATTCAATGAATTCATCCACGAATGGTTTGATCTTTTCTAACTCTCCGTTCATTGAGGGTATGGCATAGCATTTTCCTGTGCGGCCGTTGCCCACACCCCATTCTGCGCCAAACTTTTCATAGGCTATACGAGCTGCGCCCCAATTGTGTTGTCCTTCATTATTACTCCCAAAAACAAAAATCTCACATCTTGACAACTCTGTAATCCTATCAGGAGTAAAATGTTTGTTTATCTTTTTCATTGCTTTTATTTTTAGATTAGAAATCAAATGTACATTTTTGCTTCTCGCCATTCACAAAATCCGCCATTGTTACTTAAATGCTTTTATGGGCTGGTTTTAATCAACACCTGGAAAACTTTCTACGACTTTAATTTTTATGTCTGGAAAACTTGTTACTACTTGAACTTTAAAATCAGGAAAACTCTCGGTTATTTGCCATAAACCACATTCATCTGGGAAAGAAGTTACAAACTTCACTTTTATGTCGGGGAAATTATCAACATATTGAATTTTTATATCCGGGAAAGAAGATACAAATTGGACTTTCCCCCATAATTTAATGCCATTGTAATAACAATTACCATCAGCCAGAGATTTAATGGCTTCTGCTTTTTCATTTTCCGTTAAGTCTGAAAATTTTAAATTTGATTTTATTAATTGCTCGTCATTACCTTTGAAGTCTTGCGAATTTGCAAATCCAAACGCAAGCAACATACCTACTAAAATCAATGTTTTTTTCATTCTGTTAAACTTAAATTATTTCTAGAAATAAGGATTTTCAGAATACAACCTGTTTCTAGAGTTCTTTCCTTGACTTGCGAAACTTGATTGTCTTTCCTGTCGCAAAGAGCAATTTGTCAATGTAATATGAGTAATCTTTTTCACTCCTTAATTCTTTTGTAAGATTGTCAGATGTCAGCCACTGTATATATTTATTGATTATGGTTTTGTGTGTTTTGTCAAGTGTTTCAAGTTTACGAAACTTTTCAACGTTTTCATTGTCTGTCGAGCAATAAATTGCGTAAGCTCTAATGACGTGTTGGTCTATGATTGGTTGTCCTGATTTCTTAGTCAAGTATTTGCCAAATTGATAAAATACCAAAGCGTCATCTTGGTCATTATCATTATTCTCAGAGTCCAAAATCCCTTTTATTATATGCTTGACTTTTTTTAAATCTCCATTTTTCCATGCAGTCGCATATAAAATTTTTGCCAATGGGTCAGACAATTTTGAAGTAATATCTGTTGTAAATTTTAATTCGCTGTCTAATATGCCGTTGTTAATTAGTGTCTCAATTTCAATAGGCTTTATATCAAACTCAATTTTAGGGTAACCGTCAATATTCATTCTATTTTTTTTCGGTATATCTAATTTGTCAGGTATGTTTTCTAAGTCTGAAATTGTCTTTGATTTTTTTATTGAATCAAAAATACTTGTCGTAAAAGTTATTGCTTGTTGGTCTGTCATAGTATTGGTGCTAACGATTTGGCTAACAACCAAATGCTTGTTATTTCTCTTTTATCTATGTCCCATGCTGCTGGATTAATGCACTCTAAATTAGGCGTATAACTAACTTTATATGCCAACGCATAAAAGATGATCACCATTTTAGTTTTCAAAGCCTGAAGCATGATTGAGCAGTTTTTAATTAGGGATAAAAGTAGAATTAATTTCTCATAAATCCAACTGGTTTATCGGGTGTTGAATGGAGAAAAAAGCCGAAAGCGATTCTTTAGAAACTCCATCAAAATAAAAAAAAGAGCCTTATTTCTAAAGCTCTTTCTCAGAGGTCTCGAGCGGATTCGAACCGCTGTACGCGGTTTTGCAGACCGCTGCCTAGCCACTCGGCCACGAGACCAGTATTTTGGCCTGCAAAGATACAAATATTTGTAATGCTGTCAAGCGTCTAACTGTCCGGCAATTTATTTAGTTCAAGCAAGCATTCGCGGCAGAGACAACTGTCGTATTTTTCCTGAATAACTTCTAGTACTGATGGCTTTGTTTCTACTTCGTAGCACCAGCATTTACCAGATTTTCCGCATTCAAACTGCTTTCCGCAGCGCAGGCAAACTTCTAACGGTATCAATTGCAGCTTTGGTTTCATCCTTCTAACGTTAAACTCACAAAATCCATTTTGCCACCCAGTGGCGGGTTCATTTTGCGTACCTTAACGCTTGCCTTTTCAACGGTTTTAAATTCGGTTTTAATGGTATTTAAAATGCGTCGGCCAACATGCTCTAATAAATTAGAGTTGACCATCATCTCTTTTTTAACAACTTGATAAACAGCCATATAATTAACTGTTTCTTGAAGTTTATCCGACTGCTCGGCGGAAGTAGTATCTACATGCAAAAACAAATCTACCACAAACCAGGTGCCTATCAGTTGCTCCTCGGCAAAGCAGCCGTGATAAGCGAAAAACTCCATTCCTTCTATTGAAATTACCGACATAAAATTTGTTTTTAAGATTGTAATGCATGAATTCCTTCGCGGATACGCGACAGACTCTCAGTTTTGCCAATCACTTCCATAATATCGCCCAGATGCGGGCCTTTGGGGGCACCAACAAGCAACAGCCGCAAGGCATTCATCACTGCTCCCATCGAAAGTTCATTGTCGGTGATCCAGCTTTTTACTTTTTCATCAACCGCGCTGGCTGTGAAATCAGTAATCGTTTCAAGTTGTTGCGCCAGGCTTTCCATTTGATTCGGGCTCTCAGCTTTCCAGCGTTTTTTAACCACTTTTTCATCATAGCTTTCAGGTGCTTCTATAAAAAAGATGGCCTCGTTCCACAACTCATGCACAAATTGCACGCGTTCTTTGATCAGCCCAACAATTTTCAGTGCTTTGTCTGCTGTTATTTCAAGCTGTTTCTCGCTTTTTAGCCAGGCAATCCATTCTTCAGCAATTTCCTGATCTGTTTTCTTAATGAGGTATTGGTGATTGAACCATTTTGCTTTTTCGGGATCAAATTTAGAGCCTGATTTTCCTACGCGTTCCAGCGAAAATGCTTCGATAAGTTCGTCCATTGAGAAGATTTCCTGTTCACTACCGGGATTCCAGCCGAGCAATGCCAGCATATTTACGAAAGCAGCAGGATAATAGCCATTTTCGCGGTAGCCGGAGGAGGTTTCGCCACTTTTAGGATCTTTCCATTGTAGCGGGAAAACCGGAAAGCCCAGCCGGTCACCATCGCGTTTGCTGAGTTTGCCATTGCCGTCGGGTTTCAACAGCAAAGGCAAGTGTGCAAACTGGGGCATATTCCAGCCAAAAGCTTGATATAAAAGTACGTGAAGTGGTAAGGAAGGCAGCCATTCTTCGCCGCGGATAACGTGCGTAATTTTCATCAGATGGTCGTCAACGATATTGGCAAGGTGATAGGTAGGCATGCCGTCAGATTTGTACAACACCTTGTCGTCCAGCGTTTCAGATTTCACGCTAATCTCACCTCGGATGAGATCTTTCATCTCAACGCTGGTGTTTTCAGGAATCAGGAAACGCACCACATATGGCGTGCCGTCAGCAATCAGCTTTTTCACATCAGCTTCTGACATATTTAAGCTGTTGTGGAGTTTTTTGCGGCTTTCGGTATTGTAAATAAAAGTTTGTTTGTCGGTATCGGCAGCTTTTCTGTAAGTATCGAGTTCTTCAGCGGTGTCAAAAGCATAGTAGGCATTACCTGATTTGAGCAACTGTTCGACATAATCGGCGTACATATTTTTGCGTTCGCTTTGGCGATAAGGGCCGTATTTTCCACCTTCGTTTATGCCTTCGTCAAACTGAATGCCGCACCATTTGAAGGCTTCCATAATGTATTGCTCGGCACCTGGCACAAAGCGTGTCTGGTCGGTATCTTCGATGCGGAGGATCATTTTTCCACCGGCTTTTTTGGCAAATAAATAATTATATAAAGCAGTGCGTACACCTCCTATATGAAGCGGCCCTGTTGGGCTTGGTGCAAATCGCACCCGGATATTTTCTGACATAAACTCTTGAATTTTGGATTGCAAAGATACCAAAACTTAGGAAGCCCAATTTTGAAGATGCCCGGCCTAAAGCAGGAAAGACATCTTGCTTTAAACCGGGCAAATCTAGATTTTTTCACCTAGAAAGTTGCTGTCGTGCGCCTATTTTATCAGTTTACGTGTATAATTATTTTGTTCGTTACTCACCGTGAGGAAGTATATTCCTTTTGGCAGATGGCTCATATCCAATAGGTTATTAATGGAATTGAGCGACTGGCTGATCAATACTTGTCCGGCTGAATTATGGAGAATAGCAGTACTTTGCTGTTGCTCGTGTGTGAAAACAATATTCAACATGTCTGACACAGGATTGGGGTAAACACTGAAGTAATTCTCACTTTTCAACTCGGAGTTTGTGCCAACAACGATGCTGTTTACACGTTCAAAAGTCCAGTTATCTGGATCGACCTGTACGCTCACAACCTGTTTATCCAGTTCGAGGGCAAAATGCTCCAGGTTGCTTCCCTGAAACAGCCGAACTATTGTATCGCTATTGTCACTAAAAGTCAGTTTATAATCCATTGTCATCTGGAAAAGTGGCGTGATGGAGGATGTGTTTTGGGTTACATACATATTGAAGGTATTCTCAAACATGTAGTATTCAATATCGTAGCGAGGATATCCCTGGCCATAATACCATTGGTTAAAAAACTGCTCGAAATCCATTCCGGTAACTTGTTCTGCAATCATTCTGAAGTCGTCGCCGGTGGCTGTGCTGTCTGTAAAGAATTCCTGATAGGTGTTTAAAACTTCATAAAATAGCTCATCATTATTGATTTCGTGACGCAATACATGAATTATGGCCGCGCCTTTATCATAAGTAAGACGCCCGTTAAAGATTCGCCAAACATCATCAGGAGTGGCATCGGACGGTGGAACGTAAACGCTACCTCCGGCTGAGGACATCACACTGTTTTGTGTACTGACCATAAAATTTTGTCCGGCGGCATGGCTTATTAAATGCTCAACAGCTAAGAAGTTACTGTAGGTTGCGAAGCCTTCATTCACCCAAATATCGCTCCAGGTGGCGCAGGTAACATTGTCGCCAAACCACATATGGCCTAATTCGTGTGCTACCAAACCAAATGAAAAACCGCCCAGGGTTGTCATCGTTTGATGCTCCATGCCTCCGCCAAGAGTTGTTATGCAGTGGCCATATTTTTCGTCCTTGAAAGGATACATCGCGTACAAATCAGAGAACAATTCAATCATCGGCACTGTTGCGTCAATATCAATTTTGTTGTTATTGAGGTAGTTTGGGTGGTTATAAATAAAATTCTGTACAAGAATGCTGTCATTTTCCAGGGCCTCTGGTTTTGCGTAAATATTGTATTCCTGGTAATCTGAAACAGCGAATGAAATCAGGTAGTATGCGACCGGATAGTTTGATTTCCATTCGTAACGTAACTTATTGTTGCCCAGATCGGTAATATTAGTTAACAAGCCTTGTGAGCCAGCCATTTCGTTGGTATTAGTTGTTAAGAAAACCCAAACAGAATCTGCTTTGTCGGTCAAAACCTGTTTGTTCGGCCACCAATCTTTAGCTGAATAAGGCTCTGATAGTGTCCAGGTCATGTCTTTTTGCCAGGTGCTGGAATAATCGTTGGTAATTCCGGAAAAGAAACCGCCGGTAGGAGGTGTCCCGCCGTATTCAATTTTGGCAACAAAGGTATCACCGGACTGCAAAGTGGGTACTTCAGCCAGCACGTTATCACCTTCCCAAGTCCAGTTTTCGACGACCACATCGTTAAAAATAATGTTATCGAGCGATAGCGCGGAGTTAAGTTCAAAGGCGAAAATATTAAAATCATCGGCTACAACGGTAGCATGAAATTCTACCGTTCCGCCCACTTGAATGGAAGTGCTGGAAACTGCTAAATCCAGAAAATAAAAATTGACGTCATAAGCGTGAACAAGATCACTTTGCCAGTCGTTACGGTAGGCATAAGCAGGAATTTCGGACTGCTCCGGATAATGTCTGCAATAGCGGTCGTGAATATGCGGCTCAATCGTTTGTGCCATAAGTGGCTGTAAAACAAAGAATAAGAGTAATAAGGAAAGGAAAGATTTCATAAAATCAGTTTGTTAGTGTAAAATTAATACTTGCGGTTATGTGTATATTTGCCAGCTAAAGTAACAATCATTTTTTTAAATCGTTTAGAAGTGGCCATAAAATATTTTTTTCAATGAGCAATCAGCTTTCGGCTTTAATCCCTAAAATTCATGCGTTTATCAAGCGATATTACACTAATCGCTTGTTGAAAGGCTTGTTTTTGGGCATTTTTATGTTGTTGCTGCTGGTCATAACATTGAGCAGTATTGAATACCTGCTTTGGCTACCCAAAAATGGGAGATTGGTGTTGCTTATTGTTTATTTGATAGGATTTTTCTGGATTATTGCCAGCTATATTTTGTGGCCACTGTATCAGTTGATTTTTTTTCGTAAACAGATGAGCGAAGCCAAAGCCGCACGGCTGATAGGATTGCATTTTGCAGAAATTGACGATAAACTTTTGAACACCTTACAGCTTGAAAGCATGGCTATGAGTGAAAGCCAGAGTGATTTGTTGCTTGCCACCATAGCAAGTAGAAGTCGTCAATTGGAGGCATTTCGATTTGCCGATGCTATAGATTTTAAGTCGAGCCTGAAATTTGCACCATATCTAGTAGGTGCGGTGCTGCTTTTTGCAGCGCTTTGGTTTATCAATCCGCAGCTTTTTAAAGAGTCGGGCAATCGGATTGTGCGCTATAATGTGGCTTTTGTCAAGCCGATGCCTTTTGAAGTTATTTACGCAGGAGATTCTTTGTCAAGCCTTCAAAATGAGGATTATAGATTTGAAATCAAAGTCACCGGAGACGAAATTCCTTCAGCTTTTTATATTACTACTTATGGTGGAAAGCAACTGATGGCACGCGAAAGTGTGAATAAGTACAATTTTACGTTCAAAAAGCCGGGACGAAATGTCCAGTTTCTAGTTGAAGGCGGCGAGTATCAAAGTCAGCCAATCACTTTGCATGTTTTTCCCCGACCAGTTATACTTTCATACGAGGCTCAGATCACGCCACCAGCATATACCCGTTTAGATGCTGTTTCTGAACGATCGAAATCCAGTTTTTATGTTGCAGAAGGGAGTGAAATAAAGCTTGATATTTTTTCGCGGGATACTGATGTTCTAGAAATTATTTCGGCCGATAGCTTAACCATTTCGCCATCGCAGAAAGAGAATGTTTGGACTTACAATTTTAAGCTTAAAAAGGATACGAAGTTAGAAATTCGTTCGTCTAATCGCTGGTCGGAAAAACAAGAAACATTCGAGTTAAGCCTGAAAATGATTCCTGATGCTTTTCCAGAAATTATTGCCGAGATGGTAACGGAAGATTTAGGCAGGAAATTTTATTTTTCTGGTGGCATTACAGATGATTATGGCTTCACACAGCTGAGGTTTTACTACACGATAATCGATTCGAAAACGAATGAAACATCCCGCGAGTTTCAGCAGGAAATTGCTTTGGAAAAAAATCGCATACGACAAACGTTTTTTCACGCTTTTCTTGCAGATAGCGTCAATTTGGCTCCAGGTGATAGGGTAGAGGCTTATTTTAAAATTTGGGACAATGACCTAATAAATGGCACGAAATCAACACGTTCAAAGCCTTTTACTCTGGTAGTTCCAAGTTACGAAAAGTTGGATTCGCTGGCTCAAGAACGTGAATCAACTTTGAGCGAGAAGATGAATAGCGCTAAAGAATCTGCTAAACAAATCAAGAAAGATTTAGAGAAGTTGATGATAGATTTAGCCTTGAAACCTGAAGCGGAATGGCAAGACAAAAAGAAATTAGAAGACCTTATGGAACGTCAGAAGCAGCTCAAGGAAGATTGGCAGGAGATGCGTGACGAACAAAAAAAATTGAATGAGTTTCAAAAAGAAAATGAATTGGTAGATGAAGATTTATTAAAAAAACAGGAAGAAATAGAAAAACTTTTTGAAGAGGTGATGTCCGATGAGATGAAAAAACTGATGGAAGAGATTCAGAAAATGATGGACGAACTCGATAAAGATCAGATGCAGCAGATGCTTCAGAATATGAAGATGGACAATATGAAAATGGAAGATTTGTTGGATAGAAATCTAAACCTGTTGAAGCAGCTCAAGGTAGAAAAGGCTATGCGCGACCTCATCAAAGATTTGGAAAAATTAGCAGAAGAATTGCAAACAGAAAAGCCCGAAGGAGAAGAGCAGGACAGTATGGAGAAAGCAAAAGCGGCTTTTGAAGAGATGCAAAACAAACTGGATTCAATACGCGATCGCAATGAAGAATTAAGCAGACCAATGGAGCTTGAAAATACAGATGAAATAGAGAAGGAGATAGAACAAGATCTTGAAAATGCGGAAAGCGAACAACAGCAAGGCGAACCACAAAAAAGTTCAAAGAGCAAGAAATCTGCCGGAGAAAAGATGAAGAAAATGGCCAATATGCTACAAATGTCGATGGAGATGAGCATGCAGCAGCAACAAATGGAAGACGCACACACCATGCGGATTTTGTTGGAAAACATCCTGCGAAGTTCTTTGAGTCAGGAAAATATAATGCTGAAATTGAGTGAGATAAAACGTGATGATCCTACGTTTTTAGATTTAGTAAAAAAGCAAAATGAACTTACCGACAACTTTAAAGTGGTAGAAGATTCGCTCCGGGCGCTCGGTAAGCGACAGCCAGCCATTGAGAATTTTATCTTTGATGAACTCCAAAGTATTAAATTCAGAATAGAAGAAACGTTAGAACAACTAAAAGAATCGCGCTTAAGTCAAGCCTTGTCAGCGCAACAATTTGCATTGATGAGCATGAATAATTTGGCATTAATGATCGCTGAATCTCTCGAAAACATGGAGAATAGCATGGGAATGCCCAGCCCGATGAGTGGACAAGGAAAACCTAAACCTGGTCAAAAACCGGGGAAAAAACAGCTTGAACAGATGCGTCAGATGCAGGAACAACTGGGCAAAATGTTGCAGGAAATGCGCGACAAAGCCGGGAAAGAGCAAGGTGAAGGGAAGCCCGGCATGAGCGAACAGTTGGCACGTATGGCAGCGCAACAAGAAGCTATTCGTGAAAAAATGCAGCAATACCTCAACAGTCTTCAAGCCGAAGGAAAACTTGGTGAATCTGAGTTGAAAAAAATTATTGAAGAAATGGAACAATTGGAGGAAGACCTTGTCAATAAGAGAGTTAACCAACGCCTTTTTGAACGCCAGAAAGAAATCGTTAGCCGCATGCTGGAATCTGAAAAAAGTGAGCAAAAGCGCGAGCAGGAAGAAAAAAGAGAATCGAAAGATTTTAAAGACGATAATTTTGGTAACTTTATTGATGAAATTGAGTATAAAAGCATACTGAGAGAACAGCAGGAAATGATAAGGCTAAACCCACTCGAACTTAGGCCTTATTACAGATCAAAAAATAACGAATACTTTTTTAGACGCAATGCAAAAAGGACTCTACGCCGTAATAATTAGTCAACAAACTAAAAATGAAGCTTTTAGAGCTTGTGAAAACCTTGTTGACGATAGTTTTGATGATCAAATAGACAATAGTGGACTTGTGGCAAAGTTGCAATTAGTTGGAAGTGAATTAATTGAATCAATTTACAGCTTCAATTCAACACCGGAATTTAATTTTGGTTTAGACATAAAACATGAAGGTGTTGGTTTTTTTATTCAAAGTAAGGCTATAGAATTCGAACACTTGTCTAGGCTTTTAAATACTGAATTTGCAACACCTTTATCATTAAAAATGAGTCTAATTGCTGACGAAATTCTGATAGATCAATCAGATTATTTCATACGTTTTATTTTTGAGTCAGACAGTCTAAATCGTGAGCTCTCAAATAGCAGAATTAAGACATTAAAAAAATATTTGGAACCAGATCAAAAATCAAAACTAAAAACCCATGATTCATTTTGAAGGCATAGATGTTGTCTTGCCTGTTTCAATAGACAAGAATACTAAAAAGTGGGTTTTGAATGTTATTCAAGCACATCAAAAAAAGGCCGGAGAGGTCTTTTTTTTATTTTGTTCAGATAAGGCATTACTCAAGATAAACCAACAATATTTGCACCATGACTTCTATACAGATATTATTACTTTTGATAATTCAGAAAGTGAAGAAGTTATTTCAGGCGAGTTATATCTTAGTCTTGATCGAATAATCGATAATGCCGCAAAACTGAATACTGATTTTGAAACTGAACTACACCGGGTTATAATTCATGGCGTTTTGCACTTGATTGGATTCAACGACAAAACAGCAGACGAACAAAGCGCGATGAGAGATGCGGAACAAAAATGTCTATCTTTGCGCCATTAAACGCACACTATTAAACACTTATATATTTGTTTCACGTGAAACATACTAATCTTTTGACTTTACTAATATGCTTTTTGATTCTTACGATATTATTGTGGTAGGCGCCGGACATGCCGGCTCAGAAGCGGCTGCCGCTGCTGCAAATTTGGGCAGCAAAGTATTGCTTGTAACCATGAATATGCAAAATATAGCACAAATGTCATGCAACCCGGCCATGGGTGGTGTTGCAAAAGGACAGATTGTGCGCGAGATTGATGCTTTGGGTGGCTATTCTGGATTGGTTACTGACAGGAGTATGATACAATTCAGAATGCTCAATAAATCTAAAGGTCCGGCCATGTGGAGTCCGCGTGCTCAAAGCGACCGCATGCTGTTTTCTATGGAATGGCGTAAGATGCTTGAACAAACAAAAAATCTGGATTTTTGGCAGGATATGGTCACCGGAATTGTGGTTGAAAACAATAAGATTGTTGGCGTTAAAACTGGCATGGGACATACAATTGAAACGAAAGCGGTAGTTTTAACCAATGGTACTTTCCTTAATGGAAAAATTCACATCGGTGAAAAGTCATTTGGCGGCGGAAGAATGGGTGATAATGCCAGCAAAGGAATAACAGAACAATTGGTGGAATTGGGTTTTGCGTCAAGCAGAATGAAAACGGGTACACCTGTGCGTGTTGATGGACGGACAATTGATTTTTCTAAACTGGTAGAGCAGGAAGGAGATGCTGAGATCAGAGGATTTTCTTATATGGGTGAACCGTTAATCAAAAAGCAGAGACCTTGTTTTCTGGCTTATACCTCCAAAAAAGTACACGATACATTGCGGACAGGATTTCAGTTTTCGCCCATGTTCAGTGGTCGCATTGATGGAATAGGACCACGTTATTGTCCTAGTATAGAAGATAAAGTGGAGCGTTTTTCTGATAAAGATTCACACCAGCTTTTTGTTGAGCCGGAAGGTTGGGATACGGTAGAATATTATCTCAATGGATTTAGTTCATCCTTACCCGACGATATTCAACTTGAAGCTTTAAGACAAATTGAAGGCTTTGAAAGAGCAAAAATATTCAGACCAGGTTACGCTATCGAATATGATTATTTTCCACCTGAACAATTAAAACATAGCCTTGAAACAAAATTAATAGAAGGACTTTATTTCGCTGGTCAAATTAATGGCACTACAGGTTATGAAGAAGCAGCGGCGCAAGGGTTAATGGCTGGGATAAATGCACACCAAAAGCTTAATGGAAAAGAACCAATAGTTTTGAAACGCTCTGAAGCCTATATCGGTGTTTTGATTGATGATTTGATTACGAAAGGCGTTGATGAGCCATACCGTATGTTCACAAGTCGCGCCGAATACCGCATTCTTTTAAGACAAGATAATGCAGATGCCCGCTTAACAGAATTAGGATATAAAATTGGGTTAGCTTCAGAGGAGCGTTACAACCGTTTTATAGAGAAGTCTGATCAGATTGAGAATTTTACCCAGTTTTTAAAGCATAAAAGTGTTAGTCCAGAGGCTATAGATAATTATTTAGAAGCTCAGGGTACAGTGAAAATTCCTCAAAAATTAAAGCTTGCTACTATTGTTTTGCGTCCTCAAATTGGATTGCAGCATTTAATGACAAGCTTACCTGAACTCTTTGAAGGCTACAGTTCGCTCTCGACAGAGGTAATTGAAGCAACTGAAATTCTAATAAAATACGAAGGCTATATTAGCAAGGAAAGAGAAATGGCAGATAAGCTTATGCGTTTGGAAGACGTTAAGCTTTATCCTGATTTTGATTATAAGAAACTCAATTCATTGTCTTTTGAAGCCCGTGAGAAACTCAGTACTATAAAACCAAATACACTTGGCCAGGCCAGTAGAATAAGTGGAGTTTCTCCATCAGATATTTCTGTATTGGCCATCTATTTAGGAAGATAGACAAACGTTCCACGTGAAACATATTTAAAGACTTATGCAAAAATGCTGTCCAATTTGTCAAACAGACACACTCGTTCCAGCACTCCATATCCTGGATTATTTTCTTACACAAGAAGAATTCGATATCTTACAATGTACAAATTGTGAAGTGCTAATTACGCAGCCATTTCCTTCCGCTGATAAAATGGGACTTTATTACGACTCGGGTGAATATTTTAGCCATGGAGGAAATAATAAAGGGTTGATACCGAAAGTTTATAATTTTATCAAAGAAGTAAATATTAAGAATAAATACAAGCAGGTAACAAGGGATTTGACTATCGGAAAAGTACTTGATATTGGTTGCGGCATAGGTGACTTTTTAGGGTATTGTAAAAAAGCAGGATGGAAAGTTTCAGGATTGGAACCGAATGAACAGGCACGCAAAATGGTATTGAAAAACTTTCAAATTGAGGCGGAGGATGTTTCGAAAATTTCTAGTATGGCAGAAGATCAATTTGATCTTGTTACTTTATTTCATGTTTTGGAACATGTGGCTGAACCAAAAAACATGGTTTCAGAAATTCTGAGAATTCTAAAACCAGGAGGAAGATTAGTAATTGCCTTGCCGAATAATGCTTCTTGGGATGCTAAATATTACGTGGAATATTGGGCAGCCTGGGATGTTCCACGACATCTCTTTCACTTCAACCCTAAATCCATTTCATTTTTTATGAATAGATTTCCATTAAAGGAGGAAATGATAAAACCTATGGTTTGGGATGCTTTTTATGTTTCTTTGCTCAGTGAGAAATTCAAAGGAAAAAGTATGCCGTTAGCAAGAGCGGCTTTTAGAGGTGTGTATTCAAACTGGAAAGCTAACCAAACTGGAAATTATTCGAGCTTGATGTATTTTTACCGAAAGCCAATTTAGAAGTTTTGGCTTTTTAGTATTGAGCTAATTTTTTTAATCTGTAGTTTATCCAGTCAAAAGTTAAGTTTTCTGATTAAAACAGTAAAAGATGAGTTAAAATACTGTAAATCAATCTTATATAATCTTTATTATTCAATTCTCTATAGTTAGGATTTATTGTTTTCCTATTTTCCGACTTATTTTGGTACGCAATGTGACAGTTTTTGAGGGTTTTGGCAGTACAGGTCGAAAATATTTTTTTTGTGCAGCAAAAAGCGTTTAAATAACTCAATTTTTATCTCAAATCTTGATATTTTGTTTTTGTAGCGTTCAAAACCGTACTTTAGTGCTTGAAATAATAGACTGCTCTTAGGATGAAAAAAATTGGTATAAGTTTTCTTGCTCTGCTGTTAAGCGTCTTGGCGTATGTATTTGCCAACAGCATTTTAAATACCATTTCTGATCCGGATGTTGTAATTGAAAAGTTAGAACAATTGATGCTGCAAAATCAACATCAACTCAATAAAGTGGCCTCGTTGATCACAAAAGAGGAGAATAGGCATCTGAGCTTGGATTTTGATACCAAGTATTTATTTAAGCTTAATACAGAGCAAGATATTATTGCTTTAATTTATCACAATGACTCATTGGTTTTTTGGAATACGAATCAGGTTTTGCCGGATAGCAATGACTTGACCGGGCTGAAGTCTGGACAGACTTTCTTACAACTTGCTAATGGATTCTACCAATGCAAATTTGTTGACTTCAGGAATACTTCGGAAGGCGAATTTTGGGAGCTAATCCTACTTAAACCTCTTTACCATCTTTATCCCTTTCAAAATCAATATTTAACTGATAAATTGGTTAGTGATATTTTTCCAGACCAATTAAAAATCCAGTTTGGTAAGCCTGGTGAACAGGAGTACAACTTGTATTTTGAAGAGGGTAATACGGCATTTTCGATGAGCTTTGATTGGAAATATCCTATTAATAATAATGCTGCCTTTTTGTTATTAGCTTTTCTGCTGATTTGTATGGGATTATTTTATTGGCTTGTTCATGAAATTGGTAAGTATTACATATTATTCCGTCGTGCAAGGCTTAACCTTTTCCTGTTATTTTTGGGTGCAATTATACTTTCGAGGCTACTTTTTTTGCTGCTATTACAGCATCAGCTTCTATTTCAGTCGGAACTTTTTGATAACATTATTTTCAGCGTTGGATTCTTGAATATAAGCTTTGGTATGTTGGCTATTGATGTCTTTAATTTGCTCAGTTTTGCGATAGCTTTTCATTTATTTTTCCCAACTTATAAATTGCACATCCACCAATTCTGGAGAGATCTGTATTGCTCACTGGCCACTATTCTTCTTTTGGGGAGCTATATTTATTTTGTGCGTCAGTTAATTTTTGAAACAAAAGCACCTCTATCTTTTACCGAACTGTATAGTTTTAACGTCTTTAGCTATTCTATATTCCTGTATATCAGTTTTATAACCATCTCAACGTATATAATATTCCAGAAAATATTTGCAATTTTCAAGAAGAAAGAAGATACTAAGTGGTCGGCGATTGGCATATTTGTGATACTAAATAGTTTAGTAGTGATTGGTTTATATTCTATTCAGTTAAACCTGCTCCTGTTTAGTATTGTATTTATTATTTTGTATAGCCTTTTTATTGTCTTTTATGACCGAAGCAGAGCAACTTTTAACCAGATTGTGAATAGTTGGTCACTGCTTTTATTTGCCGGATTACTTACTTTTCTTTTCTATGTAGAAAATACCAAAAAGTCTGATAGCGAGCAGCAATTAACTGCTTTACAGCTTAGTATGGAAGCTGATCCCATGTTTGAATTTGTCTATAAATCAGTGTATGCCAATATTCACGGCGATTCTGTTATTTTAAATCTAATCGAAAACAAAATAATAGATCAATATACCCTTGAGGATGAAATTGCACGGCATTTACAAGCGAACTATACGCATAACTACCTCGATAAATACAATATGAGTGTCACAGTTTGTGATCAGGAGGATGAGCTGCTAATCAAACCGGGCGATTTCTTGACTAATTGCCAAACTTATTTTCTGCAAGCAGCAGATGAAATTGGAATAAAATCTAACATTTCGCCTGAATTGTATTATATGGACGATAATTTGTTGGGTACCTACTATCTTGCAGTAATACAGATAAATAGCAAGGAAGTTGAAACGGATTCGACTAAGATTTTCATCGAATTTTATTTTAAATACATTCCGGAAGGGCTTGGATATCCTGAATTGCTGGTCGATGAATCGAAGGGTTTCACAAAGCTGCTTTCTAAATATTCCCTTGCTAATTACCAGGATAGTGTGCTGATTTATAAGTTTGGTAATTATTTTTATCCTTCAAAACTAAATATGATAAGGTTTGATACCAGTGGGCTTAGCTATCAAAATGGATACAGACATTATTTTATTGCAAGTGAGGAAGGTAGAGGGCTCGTAGTGAGTAAACCACAGAAAAAACTTATAGATATTGTCGCGCCTTTTTCCTATTTCAGCTTTCTTTTGGCTATTTTTGGTTTTCTGATAATTGGAATTGGTTTTTACCGTAAGCAGTTATTGTCCGATTTATCGAGTTTTCGTTTCCGACTCCAAATTTTTAGTTTGACAACCCTCATGCTTTCTTTTGTTATTATTGGAGCTATTTCAACTGTCTATATTAGAGGTATTTACAAGGAAAAGTCTAAAGATTTTTTGATAGAACGTACACAGTCTATCCTGATTGAGATGGAGCATAAGCTTCGGAATGAAGATATTGATGATCCGGCCATCAATAGCTATCTTTACGAGATATTAACGAAATTTTCGCAGGTTTTCTTCTCAGATATTAACCTTTATGATATCAATGGGAATCTATTGGCAACTTCCAGACCTGAAATATTTGAGAGTAAATTGCTTTCCACAAAGATGAATCCACAGGCTTTTACGACCATGAAATCTGGTGATGAGTATTTATTTTTGCATCAGGAGGCTATCGGAAACGGCGCTTTCTATTCAAGTTATGTTTCGTATCGGGATCTTAATGGTAAAACACTGGCATATATTAACTTACCTTACTTTGCCCGTGGGTCAGAAATACGCGATGAGATTTCCAACTTTATTCTTACCTACATCAATATTTTCATCTTATTGAGTGGCTTGTTTGCACTTATTGTATTACTCTTTTCTCGCCGGCTAACTATGCCTTTGCAGATGATTCAGGCTAGGATGAAAGAGGTTCGAATTGACAAAACCAACGAACCCATTACCTGGCATAGAGAAGACGAAATAGGGCAGTTGGTAAAACAGTATAATCAACTAATCAGTGAGTTAGCAAAGAGTGCAGCACTTTTGGCGCGTTCAGAGCGCGAAACTGCCTGGCGCGAAATGGCTCAGCAGGTAGCTCACGAAATAAAAAATCCACTAACGCCGATGCGACTCAGTGTGCAGCATCTCAAGCGATCCTGGGACCATAACGATGCTGATATTGATCAGAAAATTTCAAGGACTACCCAAACACTTATCGAGCAGATTGATACCTTATCCACCATTGCCAACGCGTTTTCCGACTTCGCGAAAATGCCGGTTAGCTTGCCTGAAAAGCTGGAAATCATTGATTTAATTAAACGAACAGCACTTTTATATAATAATAAACCAAATATAAAAATGGTTATAGATACTGCTGAAAATCAAGCGATCTATCTGTTTGCCGACAAAAACAACCTCGGTCGTGCCTTTGCTAATCTTGTTAAAAATGCAGTTCAAGCAATTGGGAACAAAACCCAAGGTGAAATTGATATTCGCATAAATACCGAGAACAATAACGTAATAATTTCTATTGACGACAACGGAAAGGGAATGAGTGAAGTGGAGCAAAAAAGGGTTTTTACGCCTAACTTTACCACCAAATCAAGTGGAATGGGTATAGGCTTGTCTATTGTATATCAAATTATAATGACTGAAAACGGAACAATTTCCTTTACATCGAAGGAAGGAAAAGGAACCAGCTTCCGGATTACTTTGCCTCGCGACAAAAGAAAACACGAAGAAAAGCAAGAAAACGATGAGATTTCATAGCAGTCACCTCAAATTCGGGGTAAGACAACGAAAGCAAACTGCTTTCGCATTAACTTTGCTGGTCTTATGGCAGTAAATCCAATTAAAAGTCTGGCAGGGCAAACCGCTGTTTATGGCATGGGAACCATCGTTCCGCGCCTGCTCAACTATATGCTTGTGCCGTTCTACACACGCATTTTTGCAGAAAATATTTACGGTCAGCTGACGGAGCTTTATGCTTATGTAGCCTTTTTGCTGGTTTTGCTTACCTACGGCATGGAAACCGCTTTTTTTAGATTTGCCCAAAAACACGATACCAATTCGGTTTTCAATACGTCACTTTCGGCTATCATTACAACCGCTGCAATTTTTGTGGCTTTATTGCTTTTCGTTTACGAGCCTCTTGCCCAAAGCATTCGCTATACCGGCAATCCTGAATATGTGCTGATGATAGGACTGATCGTAGCACTGGATGCTGCAACGGCTATTCCTTTTGCACTGCTACGAAAGCTCAACAAAGCCCGCCGTTTTGCTACCATAAAAATCTTTAATGTAGGCTTAAATATCAGCCTCAATTTCGTTTTTCTACTGCTAATTCCCGAGTGGTCACAGAAAGTTGGCATTTCTCTTTTTGGCGATCAGGTAAGTCTGTTGGTTTGGGTTTTTATTGCGAATTTGGCTTCCAGTTTGCTCAGCCTTTTGCTGTTATGGCCTCAGCTTAAAAGCTTCCGATTCCAATTGAGCAATACTTTTATCCGTCCAATGTTAAATTATGCGTTGCCGGTTTTGGTTGTCGGCCTGGCCGGAATGGTCAACGAAGTAATTGATAAAATTCTGCTCAAATACTTGCTACCAAATCCCGAAACAGCTATGGCTGAGCTGGGAATTTATGGTGCTAACTACAAACTTGGCGTGCTAATGACTCTGTTTATTCAGATGTTTAGGTATGCCGCTGAACCCTTTTTCTTTGCTGAGGCCGAAAAAAAACAAGCACCCGAACTTTTTGCCAAAGTGTTAAATTACTTTGTAATCATTGGCTTACTTATCTTTTTGGGTATCACCTTATATATGGATGTTTTCCAGCATTTTATTGGCAGCCGCTTCCGCGAAGGCTTGTCTATAGTTCCTATAGTGCTGATGGCCAATTTGTTTTATGGTATATTTTTTAATATTTCTGTCTGGTATAAACTCACCGATCGAACCTCAAACGGTGCCATCATTGCATTAATTGGAGCCGCTATAACCATCACCTTTAATATACTGCTTATTCCAGTTTTGGGTTATGCCGGTGCTGCCTGGGCACACCTGTTTTGCTACACCGCCATGATGGTTATTTCCTACCTTTGGGGACAGCGTGTTTATCCAATCCCATATCAATGGAAAGCCCTGTTGGCCTATCTTGCGTTTGCTGTGTTAATGTATGTAATCTCACAATGGCTACGACCCGAAATTTTGCTTCAACGCTTACTTTTCAATACTTTCCTATTGCTGCTTTTTGTTGTACCGGTTTTCTTTTTTGAACGGAAAAATTTAAGCCCTGCCGACAAACAATCCTGATTTTTACATTTTTAACGAAAGCCAAGCCCCGAATAATCCTTATTTTTGCGCAAGTTTTCAAAATTGTCATTTAGTTAAATTCAAATATTAGCACAGGGAATTTTTTCCCAAAACCGTTTTTTTATGGAAATAAAAATCGTCAACATATCAACTCACGCCTTACCGACATACGAAACGGATGCCTCGGCGGGAATGGATTTACGCGCCAATCTGGACGAACCAATAGCACTAAAACCACTGCAACGCACCTTAGTTCCAACTGGTTTATTTATTGAATTACCCATCGGATACGAAGCTCAAATCAGGCCCAGAAGCGGTCTGGCAATTAAGAGCGGCATCACACTTTTAAATGCTCCCGGCACCATAGATGCTGATTATCGCGGCGAAATAAAAGTAATTCTTGCTAACTTATCCGATCAGGAATTTATAATAAAAGACGGTGAAAGAATTGCCCAAATGGTCATTGCAAAACACGAAACAGCCAGTTGGATTCAAGTAGAGCAACTCAACGAAACGGCTCGTGGAACCGGTGGTTTTGGCCATACCGGAAAATAATTCTCAATAAAAACGATTAAAAAATTATCTAAATTAGCAACTCAATGAATATTATAATTCCAATGGCAGGCATGGGCAAACGCATGCGACCACATACCTTGACGATTCCAAAACCAATGCTTCCGGTGGCCGGAAAACCAATTGTGCAGCGGCTTGTAGAAGATATTGCCAAAGTGGTGGATGAACCCATCGAAGAAATTGCTTTCGTTATTGGAGCTTTTGGAAAAGAAACCGAGGAAGGGCTTTTACGTATTGCGCAATCCGTTGGTGCAAAGGGTAGTATCCACTATCAGCTGGAGGCTTTGGGAACCGCGCATGCCATTTTGTGTGCCAGCCAGGCGCTTAGTGGAAAAGTGGTTGTGGCCTACGCCGACACGCTGTTTAAGGCAGATTTTAAACTTGATAGCGCAAAAGAAGGAATTATTTGGGTAAATCGGGTGGAGAATCCGAACCAGTTTGGCGTGGTAAAACTCAATGATGATGGAAGTATTGAAGGTTTTTATGAAAAGCCTGCAACTTTTGTTTCCGACCTCGCCATTATTGGAATTTATTACTTCAAAGATGGAGAATATCTCAAGCAGGAGCTGCAATATCTTCTCGACCAAAAAATTACCACCGGAGGCGAATATGGCATCACCGATGGCCTACAAAACATGATGAAAAAAGGCACTGCTTTTCATACCGAAACAGTCACCGATTGGCTCGACTGTGGAAACAAAGATGCTACCGTGGATACCAACAAGCGCTTGCTGGAATTAGTGCGGGAACAAGAAACACTCATCCATCCAAATGCCGATATTGACCACGCCATCATTATCGAACCTTGTTTTATTGCTGAAGGCGCCGTTGTGCAAAACTCGGTTATTGGGCCACACGTTTCCATCGGTGCAAAAACTCATATCAGCAATTCTGTGATAAAAAACAGTATTATCCAAAGTAATTCCCGACTTGATAATCAACTTATCGAAAATAGTATGATTGGGAATAATGCTCAACTTTTAGGAAAAGCTAAAAACCTGAGTCTGGGTGATTTTAATCAGCTCGAAGACTAATTTAACGCCTCAAAATATATGATAATCACACAGAAGTTCCGACTTCTTTTATTTGTTTTTATAGCCATTTTCGCTTCCATTCCTGAGCTCGTCGCACAAGATAGTATTGCTGTCGATTCGATGGCCAATATGGGTGCGAAAAGACGCAATGCAGTTTATTTTGCCGACGGCCTCAAACAGCGACTGGCCGGAAATAATGATCGCGCCATTAAATATTTTGAGCAAGCACTGACGGCGGATTCTACCGATCATGCCAGCATGTATGAGCTTAGCGAACTTTATGCCCGCGATGGCCGTATTTCTCTTGCCGAGCAGATGATACGAAAAGCCGTTAAGCTAAATCCAGCTAATAAATGGTATAAGATTCGACTGGCTCAAGTCTATAAATTTAATGGGAATTTCGAAGGCTATGCATCGATTTATCGCGAACTGCTCAAAAAAGACCCTACAAATACCGACTATTTTGGTGAGCTGTCGTCGGCTTTGCTTTTGCTCGAAAAATATGATGAAGCAATCACTGTTTTTGAAGAAATTGAACGACAAATTGGTGTAAATGAAGTTTTAAGCCTTCAAAAACAACAAATTTATCTCTCCATCGGTAAGCCAAAAAAAGCAATCGAGGAAATAGAGAAACTTGCTGCTGCTTTTCCGTATGAAGTACGCTATCAGGCGATGCTGGCAGAATTGTATGTAAAGAACGGCGACAAAAAGAAAGCCCTTGAAACCTATAAAAATATCAAAACCCTTGATCCAGGCAATCCTTATATTCATGTATCCTTATATGAATATTATATGCAGGAAAAAGAGCTTTCTAACGCCTTTCAGGAGCTGCTTCTGGCATTGGCCAACGAAACGCTCGATATCCAAACAAAGCTGCAGATAATTCCTTATTGGGGCAGCCAAAAGCTCCCACCAGATACTTTATTAAACCAAGCCCGCCAAATTGGTGATGTGTTAACACGCGTTCATCCAGACAATGGTTTTGGCTATCTGATGCTGGCCGATGTTTATCAGGATCAGAAAAAATTTGAGTTGGCAGTTAAAAATTATCGTGCCGGATTAGCCATTGACAGCAGTATATACAGGGCATGGGAAGGAGTGCTATTTGCCCAAATGAGCCTGAAAAACTTTGATGAAATTGCACGCGATGCAGAACGTGCGATTAATCTTTTTCCCGAACAGCCCCTGCCGTATCTGTTTGGTGCTTTTGGTTATTTTGACCAAAAAAACTACGAAAGTGCCCTAAAATTATTGCAAACCGGACAAAAACTTGTCTTTGGCAACGATGCCCTCTTAGGTGAGTTTTATAACTACCTCGCCGAAGTACATCACGAATTGGGCAACGAGCAGGAATCCTTTAAGTTTTATGATAAAACTTTGGCACTGAATAGTGACAATTCCACCGCTTTAAATAACTACGCCTATCACCTTGCCGTGAAAGGTCAACAACTTGAAAAAGCACTTGAAATGGCTGCAAAAGCTGTTAACCTGGATCCTGAAAACGCTTCAAACCTGGATACTTATGCCTGGGTTTACTTTAAAATGCAAGCTTATGAAGACGCAGCGTATTGGATTAAAAAAGCCTTGAAATATGACAAAAATCCCAGCGGAACGATTTTAGAACATTATGGCGATATCTTATATAAATTAGATAACACAAAAAAGGCTTTAGAGTTTTGGAGAAAAGCCAAAGAAGCCGGTGAAGCAAGCGATTTGATTGATAAGAAAATTGAAGAAGGAAAATATTATGAATAACAAGCATTTTCGGTTTTTTTGGGGATTGCTTTTGCTTGCAAGTATTGTATTTGTTCAAGGCTGTAAAACAAAACGTGCCATCATCAAAAAGCCACTAAAAGAAGAAGGAGAGGCATTTTTGCTCCAAAAAATGAGTGAAAGCGAACTCAATTTCAACTTTTTTAGTGCCAGATGTGCCATCTCTGTGGTCAGCGATAAAAAGTCTAAATCTGATTTCCGAGGGCAAATCAGGATTCAAAAAGACAGTATAATTTGGCTGTCTCTTTCACCGGCACTGGGTATTGAAGTGGCGCGTCTGATGATTTCACAGGATTCTATTTGGTTCATAAATCGTATCGATAAAACCTATTTCAAAGGCGATTACGATTTTATTAACAGCTTTTTTCAAACCACTATCGACTTTGATATTTTGCAAGCTTTGCTGGTGGGAAACGATATGACTTATTACGAAGACGATAGTTTCAGGGCGGCCATCGATGCTATGGAATACAGGCTTGGAGCGGCAAAGCGATCAAAAAAGAAAAAACAGCTGTTGTTGGAAGATAGCCCGAATATCCTGATTCAAAACATCTGGCTGAACCCGGATAACTTCAAAATTACAAAAGTTAATCTTAAAGAATTTGGTCAAGAAAACAAACAACTTGAAATGCGCTACAGCCATTTCTCAGCTGTTAAAAATCAGTTGGTACCGACGGAATTAGATATGCTGTTGCAAGCCGAAAAAAAAATACGAATAGGTCTCCATTTTTCAAATATTGAGCTTGATGAGCCGTTGAGTTTTCCATTCAAAGTACCATCAAAGTATAGTAAAATGCGTTAATTTCGCCTGCGATGAGAGTGTTTACCTTACATACAGTTTTCCATCTGCTGGTATTTTTTGTAAGTACAACAGTTTTTCCGCTGCTGGCGCAGGATGTGAACACGCTCGAACAAAATAAAAAGAAAATTGAGCAGGAGATTGCCTACAGCAATAAAATCCTAGAAGAAACAACTCAATCCAAAGAGTTGACGCTGGATCAGCTGATGGTGCTGCGTGCAAAAATTAGCAAACGTGCTAATCTGTTGGCAACCATTCAGAAACAACTGCTAAACGTAGAGTCGCGCATTTCAAGAAGTAGCCGTGAGATTGATCGGCTTCAAAATGAGCTCACTGCACTGCGCAAAGAGTATGCGCGCATGATTAAAATTGCCTACAAAAATCGCGGAAGTTATAACAAATTGATTTTTTTATTTTCGGCTGATGACTTTAACCAAGCTTTTCAGCGCCTTAAATACCTGCAACAATATGCTGCTTTCAGGCGCACGCAAATTGAACGCATCGAAAGCACAACCCAAAAGCTCAGTTCAGAACTCGAAAGCCTTGACCAGGAACGCAACCGACAAAAAGCACTTCTCGAAGCCGAGCGTCGAGAACATATTGCCCTTCAAACTGAACAGCAAAGTGTAGATCAAAGTGTAAAAAAGTTGTCGCAAAAGGAAAGTCAGCTTCGAAAAACGATTAAAGAAAAAGAACGTGAAGCACAAAAACTACAGCGCACCATCGAAGCCATTATCGCTGAAGAAGTACGTCGTGCAAGTGCTGAAAAAACAGCAAAAGTGCCACGCGAAGACCGCCTGATGGAACTCACGCCAGAAGAGCTTCACCTTTCAAATGCTTTTGCCGGTAACAAAGGAAAGCTGCCCTGGCCAACCGAACGCGGAATTATTGCTTCACCCTTTGGAACACAGCCACATCCCGTCTTGAAAAAAGTGACCATCAAAAACAACGGAATTGATATTGCCACTCAAAAAGGTGCACAGGCACGCGCTGTTTTTGATGGAATAGTCGTGAGTACAAACACCATTTCTGCTGCCAATAATGCTGTAATTGTTAGGCATGGCGACTATTTCACGGTCTATTCAAATCTGGATGAAGTCTTTGTGAAACGTGGTGATAAGGTGAAAACAAAAGACCTGATTGGCCGCATTCATACCGATAAATCATCAGCCAAAACGGCTGTACATTTTGAGCTTTGGAAAGATCGCCAAATTGTTGATCCAACATACTGGCTGGCCAGATAAAATCAAGCAACTTATTTTTTGACGAATCTCAGGTTATGCTGTATTGGAACTATTTGCGGTAATTGTTCTCTTTTCTGAAAAAGCTATTCGCAATAAACGAAAATTCAGCCTAAAACTTTTTCTTGCCTATTAAATTTGGTATATTTGTGAGTTGGAAGTAGCATTATTTACAACCAAAACCAAATTATTATGGCAACAATCGTTGTGCTGGGAGCAGGAATTTCAGGCCATACTGCTGCAGCTTTTCTGCGAAAAAAACTTTCCAAAAAACATCAGGTTATTGTAGTAGCACCCACAAGCTATTACCAATGGATTCCTTCAAATATCTGGGTTGGCGTAGGCCGGATGACGGTTGATCAGGTGCGCTTTAAGCTGGCACCCCGCTACAAAAAAGTCGGCATCAAATTTCATCAGGCGCTGGCCGTTAGCATTCATCCTGAAGGAGATGCTGAACATGTAAAACCCTTTATAAAAGCTATTTACACCATGCCGGAAAAGCAAGGTGAAGAAGTTATTTTGGAGTATGATTTTCTGGTAAACGCTACCGGCCCAAAACTTAACTTTGATGCTACAGAAGGCCTTGGACCCGGAAAAAACACTGTTTCGGTATGTTCATATGACCACGCTGCTCACGCCTGGGAAAAACTCCAGGAAGCCATCGAAAAGATGGAAAATGGACAAAAGCAGCGTTTTATTATCGGCACCGGCCATCCCATGGCAACCTGCCAAGGCGCTGCTTTTGAATATATTCTAAATGTGGCTTACGAAATTCGTAAACGCAAACTTACTGATATGGCCGAGCTAACCTGGCTCACCAATGAATATGAGCTGGGCGATTTTGGTATGGGCGGCGCACACATCAAAAGAGGTGGTTATATCACTTCTACCAGGGTGTTTGCCGAGAGCTTTTTGCGCGAAAACAATATCCATTGGATAAAACGCGCCGGTGTAAAAAAAGTTGAACCAGGTTTGATTCACTACGAAAACCTTGAAGGAGAAAACCACAGTATTCCATTTGATTTTGCCATGCTAATTCCCGGATTTGCCGGCGTTGGCTTAAAGGCTTTTGGCAAAGATAATACCGATATTAGCCATAAGCTTTTTGCAGCTAATGGATTGATGAAAGTAGATGCAGATTATACGCCCAAAGCTTACGAAGACTGGAGCGTGAATGATTGGCCACAAACCTACCGTAATCCTGAATTTCAGAATATTTTTGCGCCGGGGATTGCTTTTGCACCGCCTCACGGCATATCAAAACCTATGACCAGCAAAAATGGTACGCTAATTTATCCAACAGCACCCAGAACCGGAATGCCATCGGGCGTAATGGGAAAAATTACTGCGCTTAATATCATCCGGCTTATAAATAAAGGCGAACATGAACTAAAACACCGTGCCAGCATGAGCCGCATGGGCGCTGCGTGTATTATTTCGGCAGGTTATGGCATGACTAAAGGCGCTGCTGCCACCATGACGGTTTTCCCAATCGTACCCGACTTTGAAAAGTATCCTGACTACGGGCGCAGCATTGGCTATACCATGGGTGAAGCCGGACTGGCAGGCCATTGGCTCAAATGGTTTATGCACTACATGTTCCTCCACAAAGCTAAAGGCTATCCATTTTGGTGGCTGTTACCGGAATAAAAAACCAAGTAGCAAAACCTAAATTTAAAATCAAAAAACTTAAAACCATGAAAAATAGACCTGTAGTTCCGTATAGCGAAGAATCATATCCACCCATGCCAACAGCCAACACCCAGTTTTGGCGTCGTTTTGTTCCCTGGCAATTGATCCGTTTTTTTGTGCTTAATATAAAGATTTTGCGCATTGTAGCAGGTGGACACTCATGACTATTGTTCCGCAGAGCATTTGCTCTGTGGAATTATAAATCAGCATTCGCTGCAATTCCGAAATCGCTTTACAAAACCGCCAAGTTGCATTTCCACGAAGCCCATACTACACTGATTTTCTTACAATCAGTTTCTAAAAGCATTTTGAAGAACTGTTTATTTTCGTCACGCAGGCACAGCCAGCAAGATAGCTCCGCATAGCATTTGCTCTGTGGAATTATAAAGCAGCATTTGCTGCAATCCCGAAAGCGTTTTACAAAACCGCCAAGTTGCATTTCCACGAAGCCCATACTACACTGATTTTCTTACAATCAGTTGCTAAAAGCATTTTGAAGCACTGTTTATTTTCGTCACGCAGGCACAGCCAGCAAGATAGCTCCGCATAGCATTTGCTCTGTGGAACCGTTCCGCATAGCATTTGCTCTGTGGAATTATAAAGCAGCATTTGCTGCAATCCCGAAAGCGTTTTACAAAACCGCCAAGTTGCATTTCCACGAAGCCCATACTACACTGATTTTCTTACAATCAGTTGCTAAAAGCATTTTGAAGCACTGTTTATTTTCGTCACGCAGGCACAGCCAGCAAGATAGTTCCGCAGAGCATTTGCTCTGTGGAACTGCTCTGTGAATTTATAGGATAGCATCTGCGGCAATCTCCAAAGCGTTGTACCAAAAACCTTACATTCCACTCAGTATTTCTACATCACATAGTGCATCCATGCCTGCATAATTTCTGGCACTTGAATAGCGATAATCTTCGGGATGATCTACTAAGCCAGCCCTGACAGGATTTTCATGGATATAATTTAGTTTTTGTCTAAAAAATTTATTGGACGTAAGTTCTTCCGGATGATTTTCGTTAGTCCATAATTGATAGATATTGTTGTGGGAACTACCTTTAGCTTCGTACTTAAAAACCAATTCCATCCACTTTCTTCTGCTTTCAAAATCTTGTTGAAAAAGATCAAGCATTTGCCTGCTTGTATGACGTTTTATATCCCTAATAAGATCACTTAATGATTCATTTAAGCTTCTGGCAATCAGGTGTATGTGGTTACTCATAATTACATAAGCATAAAGTTCAAGCCCCTTATTTTTTTGACAATATGTAAAGCTATCAATAACTACATCACGATAAACCTGTTTTGTAAAAATATCTACCCATTGCACTACTTGAAAAGTTAAAAAGTGGGCTGCCGATTGATCGTAGATTTTATATTCCTGGGGCATTTTTGTTTTTCTAACAAAGATACTAAGTTTTGACTAAGATATTGATACGCAGGCACAGCCTGCAAGATAGTTTCGCAGAGCATTTGCTCTGTGGAATTATAAAGCAGCATTCGCTGCAATTCCGAAGGCGCTTTACAAAACCGCCAAGTTGCATTTCCACGAAGCCCATACTACACTGATTTTCATACAATCAGTTGCTAAAAGCATTTTGAAGCACTATTTATTTTCGTCACGCAGGCACATCCAGCAAGATAGTTCCGCATAGCATCTGCTCTGTGGAATTATAAAGCAGCATTCGCTGCAATCCCGAAAGCGTTTTACAAAACCGCCAAGTTGCATTTCCACGAAGCCCCTACTACACTGATTTTCTTACAATCAGTTGCTAAAAGCATTTTGAAGAACTATTTATTTTCGTCACGCAGGCACAGCCAGCAAGATAGTTCCGCATAGCATTTGCTCTGTGGAATTATAAAGCAGCATTCGCTGCAATCCCGAAAGCGTTTTACAAAACCGCCAAGTTGCATTTCCACGAAGCCCATACTACACTGATTTTCTTACAATCAGTTTCTAAAAGCATTTTGAAGAACTGTTTATTTTCGTCACGCAGGCACAGCCAGCAAGATAGTTCCGCATAGCATTTGCTCTGTGGAATTATAAAGCAGCATTCGCTGCAATCCCGATCAACTGAAGGATCGTTTAGCACAATTAACTTTTCCGTTTTTAGGTTTTTCACTGCGTTAAGTAATTCACAGCTATTTAGTTAATCTGAGCATTAGCTGTGTAGAAATTTAAAGCAGATCCACTCAAGCGATCAATTATGTTTCAAATACTGCGCTCAGGAAAACGTTATGTAAAAAAGCGTGTTTTGGGTTTTCGTGAGGCGCATAATACATGGATTATTTAAACTCCATTTAACTAACTTTGCCGCATGAATAATGAACCCAAAAACCTGCAATCCATGCTGGGAAAACTTGGCATTGAAGCATTAAACGAAATGCAAAATGCTGCTATTGAAGCTATCACCAATAATCCCGAAGTTGTATTGCTTTCGCCTACCGGAAGTGGAAAAACACTTGCTTTTTTATTGCCGGTAATTGCTTCCCTCGACCTTACAATAGAGGAGGTGCAATGCCTGATTGTTGTTCCAACACGCGAACTTGCTATGCAAATTGAGCAGGTTACCCGCCAGCTTGGCTCTGGAATAAAAGTAAACGCCGTTTATGGCGGACGCGCCGGCTATAAAGATAAAGTGAACCTCAAACACAGTCCTGCTATTTTGGTAGGAACGCCCGGACGTATCGCGGATCACCTCCGTCGTAAAAACTTTGAAACGAAACATATTCAAACGCTGATATTGGATGAGTTTGATAAATCACTCGAAATTGGTTTTGAAACTGAAATGCGGGAAATCGTTCAAACACTCGAGGCTGTCACAAAAAAAGTGCTTACCTCTGCCACATTGAAAGTAAATTTGCCTGATTTTGTTGGACTGAAAAATCCGCTAAGCCTTGATTTCCGAGAATCCGGGAAGCCGCAACTGAAAATTGTAATCGTTAATTCGCACGATAAAGACAAACAGCAAGCGCTTTACAAATTGCTTTGCCAATTGGGCGATCAACCCGGGATTGTTTTTCTCAACTTCAAAGAAAGTATTCAGCGCGTGAGCGACTTTTTAAGTGAAAAAGGTATTGCTCATGCCAGCTTTCATGGCGATATGGAACAAAGCGAACGCGAAATTGCTCTCGTAAAATTTCGCAATGGCTCGACTCGTTTAATTTTGGCTACCGATCTGGCCGCCAGAGGTATAGATGTTCCGGAAATCAAATTTATCATTCACTACCATCTGCCATTAAAAGATCACGAGTTTCTGCATCGCAACGGGCGTACTGCACGCATGTTTAACGATGGAACAGCTTATGTGCTGAAATGGGAGCGCGAAAATTTACCTGAATTTGTGATTAGCTCAGAAACCATAACCCCCAAAAATGCAGCCGTTCCAGAGCCACCGGCTTGGCTTACCATCCGCATGTCGGGCGGACGAAAAGATAAAATCTCTAAAGCTGATATTGCCGGCTTATTTATCAAGCAGGGTAATTTGAAGAAAGATGAGTTAGGCCTTATCGAACTAAAACAAGATTTTGCTTTTGTTGCGGTAAAAGCTGAAAAAGCCAGAAATACCATCAATTTGCTGGATAATTCTAAGTTAAAAAACACCAAAATAAGGCTACGATTGATTTGATTATCAATATATTTCATAAAAAATAATTTTGCATTCTAAATTGATGTACTTTTGTAGTCTGAATACAGAAAAAATATTGTAAAGGATTACGATCTAAAAACCGTAGCGTTGCTAAATTAAAAATTTAACCGTCCTTCGCTTTGTTTATACACTTGAATTCTAAGTATAAAAAGCTTGTTCAACAACTGTGTTCTAATTTAAATAAATCGCTGCCCTTTGCCTGATAAACAAAGGAATCAGTAAACATTACCAATAAAAATTACCTATCATGAACAGAGGAACAGTAAAATTTTTCAACACAGAAAAAGGATTCGGATTTATCAAAGAAGCAGAAACCGCCAAAGAATATTTTGTGCACTCATCTGGCCTGAAAGATAAAATTCAGGAAAACGATGAAGTAACTTTTGACCTGGAACAAGGCAAAAGAGATCTTAACGCAGTAAACGTTAGAAAAGTCTAAGTAAATGAGCCGTTACGCAGTTTTAATTGCGTAATCTCCTTTTGTAGTTAAGGCTACTTAAGTCTTAAAAAACCATAATTGATGGCCATCGCGCTGCGAAAGTCATCAATTATGGTTTTTTTGTTTTCTGACTTCAGCGAAATAGATCAAATCCAGAACCCAAAACCTAATCATCGAAGCAACTTGAAAACCGCATCAATAAGTCGTAATTTTGAAGCAAATTTGAAAATTAAATAACATGTACAAATATCTTTTTGGGCCGGTGCCCTCACGTCGATTGGGAATTTCTCTCGGTGTTGATTTGGTGCCGCGCAAAGTGTGTTCCCTAGATTGTGTGTATTGTGAAGTAGGCAAAACCACCAAACTCACCACAGACCAAAAGGAATATATTCCCTTAGAAAAACTTAAAAAGGAGCTTACGCATTATTTTCAAAATAACCCAGATCCGGATTATATCACGTTTTCAGGTTATGGCGAACCGACATTAAATCGCCGAATCGGTGATGTTATGCAATTTATTAAACAAATTAAACCGCATATTCCAATGGCAGTGTTGACCAATGGAACACTCTTAAATCAAAAAGAAGTAAGAGATGCCTTACTTAAAGCTGATCTGATTTTGCCTTCGCTGGATGCCGCAACCAAAGTGGGCTTTGAAAAGATTAATCGACCTGATCCTCTATTAGATATCGATGAAATTATTCAAGGATTAATTGACTTCAGTGCTGAATATACCGGTAAAATATGGCTGGAAGTATTTATATTACCTGATTACAATACTAACGAGCAGGAACTGCGGGCGCTAAAGGAAGCTATCCTCAAAATAAAACCCACTACCATACAACTTAATACCCTTGACAGGCCAGGAACTTTAGATGGGTTACGCGGTGCAACAACAGAAGAACTAGAAAAGGTAAAGGATTTCTGGAACCTACCAAATGTTGAAATCGTTGCAGCTGTGGCAAAACGAAAAACAAATACTGCTTATCGGAAAGATGTGGCCAATGCAATTCTCGAAACCATAGACCGCCGGCCATGTACCTTGGAAGACCTTCACACCATATTAGGTTTACATGTAAACGAAATAAATAAGTACTTAGGGGTACTTGAGGAAGCAAATAAAATTGAAATTGTGAAACGTGAAAGAGGAAACTTTTACAAAAAAACAGAATAAATCAGCGCAAATGGAGATTTATTTTTCTGTTTTTAAAAGCTTATGAAGCAGATAGATAAGTAGTTAATGATAAAAAATATTTTTTTTTGACTAAAAAAAGCAGTATATTTGTAGGATTACGTTCATTTAATAATTACCAATTAGACTAGTCAGCTCAAAAATAAATAACTGCTGATAGGTGATTAAAATCTGATTTGCTGATAAATATTGTACGAAGATTCACGCTTAGTATTTTATTTGTGAGGCCGTATAGAACATCTATGAGGAATCTGGAAAAACCAATCTTACTTTTTAAATATGGCGGAAACGCCATGACAGATAACAAATTAAAAAAACGGGTAATCAGCGCAATTCTGACGCTTCAATCAAAAGGCTATCAAATAGTTATAGTTCACGGAGGTGGGCCATTTATTGAAAAGGCATTGTCCAATGCTAAAATCGTTTCTGAATTTATTGACGGTCATCGCAAAACAAGTACCGAAGCGCTTGAGCATATCGAAATGGTACTCAAAGGTCAGGTAAATGGCAGTATTGTAAGCATTATCAATGGTTTAGGCCATCGTGCTGTTGGGCTCTCGGGTAAAGATGGCGGTTTTGTTACTGCCGAAAAACGTATTTACCAGCGTGTTACTGCTGAAAAATCAGAGGAATTGGATCTGGGTCAGGTCGGTGATGTGTTAGAAATTGACACCAATTTGATTCACTTACTACTTCAAAATGAGTATATTCCGGTAGTTACTTGTTTGGCTATGGACAAAGAAGGCAATGAATACAACATCAATGCCGATATGTTTGCCGGTGAACTGGCTGGTGCGCTAAAGGTGAAGGATTATATTATCCTTACGGATGTGGACGGATTGCGCATGGACAAAGACGATCCAAGCAGCTTGATTGCAGAGCTGAGCGTGGGTGAAATAAAAAAACTGGTCGATCAAAAAGTTATTCAAGGTGGCATGTTACCCAAAATAGAATCTTGTGCCAAAGCGCTCGCCAAAGGCGCTTCTGCCGCCCAAATCATCAACGGAATCAAACCCGAACAAATCAGCTGGCTGAGCCAAAGCCTGGCCGTCGGCACTACGATAAAACTTTAATATCTAATGAATTACAATCTCAATACTGAACAGTATCTGCAAACAGATGCTGATAATTATCTGCAAGTATTTAAACGATATCCTATTGTTATCGACAAAGGTCGTGGCGCAAAATTATGGGATACAAACGGTAAAGAATACATCGACCTTTTAGCTGGAATAGCTGTAAACACGCTTGGTCATGCCCATCCAAGGCTTGTAGAAGCCATCAGTAAACAGGCTGCAGAGCTGATGCATGTGTCCAACTTTTTTCTAACAAAACCACAGGCTTTGCTCAGCAAAAAGTTGACAGAAATTTCCGGCCTCGATCGTGTTTTTTTAGCCAATAGCGGCGTAGAAGCCATCGAAGCCGCTGTGAAACTTGCCCGAAAATATGCTTATGCTAATAAACGACGGTCAAAAATACTATATATGAGTGGTTCATTTCATGGCCGAACGCTTGCAACGTTGGCTATGGGAAGTCCCAACTACCAGGAAGGCTATGCGCCTATCCCGGAAGGTTTTATGGAAACTCCTCTTAATGATTTGGATGCGCTGAAAGCCAATGCAGATAAAGATACCATTGCCATAATTATTGAGCCGATTCAAGGCGAAGGCGGTATCAATATGGCAGAAAAGGCATTTCTAAAAGGAGTCAGGCAAGTTTGCGATGAACGCGATATATTGCTGATCTTTGACGAGATACAATCCGGAATTGCACGCACAGGTTACTGGTTTGCAAAGGATTATTACGAAGTGCAACCCGATATGATGACCCTTGCCAAAGGACTTGGCGGCGGCTTTCCGATTGGTGCAGTATTGTGCAATGAAAAAGTAAATGACGCCATGCACTATGGCGGACATGGAACAACATTTGGAGGTAATCCACTTGCAGCAACAGCTGCACTTACTGTGCTCGAAACCATTGAGTTGGAAAAGTTAATTCAGGCTGCAAAAGAAAAAGGACAACGGTTAAAACAGCAGATCGAAGGGTTAAATCATCCCGACATCAAAGCGGTGAAAGGATTAGGCCTTATGATGGGCATCGAATTTAGTTTCGACACCAAAACGCTGGTTGCCAAATTACTCGAAAACGGCCTGATGGCCAATAGCACTGCCGGAAATATCGTGCGGATTGTGCCACCACTTAACATCACACAAGAGGAATTAAATCAGGCCTTTACAATTTTTAAAAAAACGTTGAAAAGCATAGAAAAATGAAAAATATTGGAATAATTGGAGCGTCTGGATATACAGGCTCCGAACTCGTTAGAATTTTAGTCCATCATCCGGAGGTGAAAATCAAAGCCATCACCTCTGAAAGCCATCAGGGAAAAGCCTTTTCTGACTTGCATCCGTTTTTCAGGGGAATTATGGATCAAAAACTTGTCCCAGCCGATGAAATAATGGGGATGGACTTGGATTTGGTTTTTTTGGCTTTGCCACACGGCGTTTCCATGGAATATGTGCGTAAATTTAAGCTACAGAAATTCCGTATCGTGGATTTATCCGGAGATTTCCGATTAGATGATCCTGCAACTTATGAACAGTGGTACAACAAGGAACATTCGTATAAAGAAGCCTTTGAAGAAGCTATTTATGGCCTGCCGGAATTGTATGCCGACAAAATCAGCAAAGCCAGGTTAGTAGCCAATCCGGGTTGCTATCCTACTTCTGCAATTTTGCCATTGGCACCACTTGTTTCGGCTGGGTTAATTGATCCTAAAAGAGTTATCATCGATGCAAAATCATCTGTTTCCGGTGCCGGAATAAAGCACAGTGAAACCAATCTGTTTTCCAACGTGAACGATAATTTCAAGGCATACGGCTTAAAGAAACACAGGCATTCTATCGAAATAAAGCAGGTTCTGGATCGTTTTTCAAAAGACAAAAACACAATTCAATTCACACCACATCTGTTGCCGGTTGACCGGGGAATTTTATCCACAATTTACGTGCAACCCAAATCAAATATCGAGGAAGCACCAATAAAACAGTTGTTTAAAGATTTTTACCAAGATAAACCTTTTGTTCGCCTTTGCGAAAATCCGCCAGCCATAAAAGACGTGCGTGGTAGTAATTATTGCGATATATTTGTGGATTACGACTCCACGACCCATAATATTATTCTGGTTAGCGTGATTGATAACCTGGTGAAAGGTGCTACCGGTCAAGCCGTTCAAAACATGAATATCATGTTTGATTTTGATGAAAAAACAGCTTTGCAACACGTGCCGATGCATCCTTAAAAAGGATGCCAAAAAAAACTATGAAAACACAAAGTACGAACAAAAAGAAAGTAACCTATACTTCAAAAAACATGATTAAAAATATCACAAATGTAAGAGGAATAGAATGTTGGGGCGCACATACCGGCGTTAAATCACTGAGGCGTGATTTGGCACTAATTTATTCAGTGGTTCCGGCCAGTGCCGCCGCAGTATTTACTCAAAATCAGGTGATTGCCGAGCCGGTAAAAGTTTCAAAAAAGCATATCAAACAATCTAAAGGCATTGCACGTGCCATCATTGTGAATGCAGGCAATGCCAATGCATGCACTGGTGAGCAGGGACGCCTTGCCGCCGAAGCGATGGCTGCTACGACGGCACAGGAGCTTGGCATTGACGTGAACCAGGTGTTGGTGGCATCAACAGGAATTATTGGCGAAGTATTTCCGGTGGATGATGTGCTGGCAGGCATTAAAGAAAGTGTTCCAAAATTGAGTAGTAAATCAAGTGCCGGCTCCTTTGCCGCCAATGCCATCTTAACTACCGACACTTTTCCTAAAGAGGGTTTTATAGAATTTGAATTGGACGAATGCGAAATAAATATGGGTGGAATCGCTAAAGGTTCGGGCATGATACATCCCAATATGGGGACTATGCTTGCTTTTATCGTCACCGATGCTGCCATAACGCCCGAGCTGCTGCAAACAACGCTCAAAGAACTTGTGGATCGAACCTTTAATATGATTACCGTTGACGGCGATACTTCTACCAACGATACCGTTTTTGTGCTGGCCAATGGCAAAGCAAAAAACACCTTGATCAGCTCTAAAAAAGATCCGGATTATGCTGCTTTTCGCAAAAATTTAGAAGAGCTGATGCTTCATCTGGCCAAGCTAATCGTGTCCGACGGTGAAGGTGCTTCTAAGTTTATCAACTATAAAGTTACGAATGCGCCTAACGAACAAACTGCTAAAATTATCGCACGTGCAGTCTCCTCTTCTTCCTTGGTGAAGACGGCCATGTATGGCCGCGATCCTAATTGGGGTCGGATTGTTTCGGCAGCAGGAAACGCAGGTGTTCCATTTGATTATGAAAAAATTTGCCTGCGAATTGGCACCGAGTTAGAATTGGTGAAAGTGCTTGAAGACGGCCATCCGATCGAATATGATAAACGGCTGATGAAACAAATGTTGCGCGAGTCTCACGTGGTAATTGAAATTGACCTAAAAAGTGGAAAAAAGACTGCCACTGCCTGGGGAACAGACTTAACTACTGATTATGTGTTGTTCAACTCTGTTTATACTACCTGATAGTGTATTGTGGCAATCTCTGTGTATGAGTTTGAAATAGGGCAGTTGATACTTGGTTTACAAAATTTAAAACATTACAAGTACCTTTGCGAAAAATTATAAGAATGGAAACTTTTCAGCTTGAAGGGCACGAATTCATTCATCTCAATCAACTGCTCAAACTTACGGGTATTGCAGACAGCGGAGGGGATGCTAACCAATTAATTTTGGATGGAGAAGTGTTGGTAAACAAGCAAACTGCAACTGAGAAACGCAAAAAAATCCGTGTCGGCGATCAGGTTCAAATTGGCGATATTACAGTGGTTGTTGAGCTTTAACAGACAAATAAAACGATTGATTTTGATCTGGTTCGTCAGATTATTTTAATTTAGCTGCTTGTTTAATATATAGATAAGCCATATGCACGAAGACTTATTATTACTCGATCATATCCGACTAAATTTTAGCCAGGCTGGTCTGCATCTGATGAATATCACCATTGGATTTATCATGTTTGGCGTAGCCTTAGGGATAAAGACTGAGAATTTTAAAAAGGTCTTTTTGCATCCAAAAGGGGTCATTGTAGGTTTAGGAAGCCAGTATTTGTTGCTTCCGGCACTCACTTTTTTGGCTGTATGGATGCTCGACGATTTTATTACACCATCAGTAGCCTTTGGTATGCTGCTGGTTGCTTCCTGTCCCGGCGGTAATGTTTCTAATTTTATTTCCAGCGTAGCCAAAGCCAATGTGGAGCTTTCGGTAAGCATGACAGCCATTGGAACAATACTTGCCGTAATTTTTACACCTTTGAATTTCTCGTTTTGGGGTGGTCTTTATTCCACAACATCACCTTTGCTTCGTCCTATCGAAATTGACCCGCTGGAAATGTTTCGCACCGTTTTTATCATCCTCGGTGTGCCTGTAATTGCAGGAATGATATTTGCACAAAAACTCCCCAAAATCACTCAAAAAATTATCCAGCCTATCCGCAGCATTTCCTTGTTGGTCTTTGGCTTATTTATCGTGTTGGCTTTCCGCAACAACTTCAATTATTTTGTGGAGTATATCTACTGGATTTTGTTTATTGTGCTGTTGCACCATCTGTTAGCTTTAATTTCTGGCTATTCTTTTGCTGCCGTATTTGGACTCAATCGCATCAATCGTCGCACAGTAGCTATCGAAACAAGCATACAAAACTCTGGTTTGGCCCTGGTACTCTTGTTCAATCCGCGGATTTTTCCCCCGGAAATCAATATGGGTGGCATGGCGTTTATCGCTGCCTGGTGGGGCATCTGGCATATTGTTGCCGGACTTAGCGTGGCAGGTTTCTGGGCAAAATACAGGCCTTTAAAAACCCTGACCGATGCCTAAAAAGTCAGACTCACCGCGCCTCGGAACACCTTTGTTTTTATATCGCCTGCTTTTTAGCTTGCTACGTTTTTATTATCACCTTTACTATAAGCGGGTCACAATAGTAGGACAAGATCAGTTGCCCGAGAATGTGCCGCTCATCATCACGCCCAACCACCAAAATGCACTGATGGATGCCCTTGCTGTGCTTTTTGCCATCGACAGGCCGGTGTTTTTTTTAGCCAGGGCTGATATCTTTAAAAAACCTTTTGTAGCAAGGCTGTTGTATTTTTTACGCATTTTACCCGTTTATCGCCTTCGCGATGGCGCAAACAGTGTTGAAAAAAATAGAGCAGTTTTTGCAAAAGCTGTTCGGCTTATGCAAAAAGGCTGGGTGCTTACCATCATGCCCGAAGGAGTGCATTCCGAAGGGAAAACACTACAGCGGCTAAAAAAAGGAGCAAGCCGCATCGCGTTTCAAACCGCCGAAGCAGATGGCTTCAAGTCGCCGGTGTTTGTACTGCCTTTTGGTATTGATTACGAGCATCCTGACAAGGCCGGAACCAAATTGCTCTTAAACATTGGAAAACCACTGCCCGTTGCACCTCTCTATGAAAAGTATCAGCGTGACCCCCAAATGGCCTTTGTTGAATTGGGAAACGAGCTGACCCTTGCCTTGAAGAAACAAATAGTGCATCTGGACACCCTTGAGCTTGAAGATTGCCATCGACTACTTTGCAGATTAAGTGCTGTGGATACGTTTAAAAGTGTAGAAAAAAATCGTATAGAACAGTTTAAGAAAGCACAAAAAATTGCTAATCATTTAAATGATCTGAACCAAAAACAAGGTGCTGAATGGGAATGGCTGCAAACAAATTGCAGAAATTATCTGAGCAACCTAAAAAAACACAACCTAAAAGAGGTAAACACAAAACAACCCTTGAATTCATGGCTTAGGCTGGTAGTTCAAAGCTTGTTTTGGTTGATTTTTCTGCCAGTACAAGCGTATGGTGTTTTGTTTAATTATTTGCCTTATAAATTGCCGTCGCTGCTTATCAAACGGATCAAGGACAATCAATTTGTGAGTTCGTTGAACTTTGGGTTAAGCTTTTTCCTCTTCCTGATTTGGTATGCGCTACTTTTTGTTGCTATGCTGGTATCTTTTGATAACTGGGTGCTCATTATTTTTGTGCTGATTTCGTTTCCTTATGCGGGATTGCTGGCGTTCTATCAGTTTAAATTTAGCCTCCGTTTACGTAATTCATGGCGCTGGAAAATAGGCAGCAAAAAAGATTCTGAATTGATGCAACAACGCCAATTGCTGATAAATCAACTTAAACTTTGGGCGAATTAGGCACTTTGAACCTTGGTCAAATCACAGCATTAAATTTTAGCTCGTGACAAAAATCAAAATATTCATCGAATCTTTAAGCCTTGATGTGGCTTTGGCTGCGCTTTGCGGATTATTGTTTGCTACTGAAATAGTGCAGCAACCCATGCCTTGGTGGTGGTTTGTGGCGCTACTGGCTGGTATTTGGGTGGTTTATTCACTCGATCATCTCACGGATGCCTGGTTTTTGCCTGACAGAACCAATAATCCACGGCATTTATTTTATCAGCAAAACAAGAAAATTCTGATTGTAGTTTTATTTTTTGTCGGTTTGAGCGCAACTGTTCTGATGATTGCTTTCGCAAATTATCGGTTACTCGTTGCGGGTATAATACTTGTGCTGATTAGTGCCTTGCATATACTTTTGGTATCGGCTCCACAACTGAAAAACCGCTGGTTTGTGCAGAAAGAAGCTATGGTAGCCTTGATTTATACACTTGGAATCTGGTTTGGACCACTGGTGCAAAAAGCCCAAACCCCTGATTTAACGGTTGGCCTAATTATGCTGGCTTTTGCAATCACCGCCTGGTTAGAAAGTACTATGATTGCCTTGCTGGAGATAGAACTCGACAAGCAACAGCAAACCAGATCCGTGGCAAGTAATCTCGGAGAAAAAAATACCATCCGCCTGGTATTGTTTGCCGGACTGTTACAGCTTTTGTTTGTGCTGATTATGTTCGTGTTAGAGTCAACGCACACGGCGGCCTGGCTGATAATTTTGGTGATGAATTTGGCACTTGCGTTGCTGTTTTATTTCCGAAAAGCACTTTACAAAAACACGTACTATCATTTGATGGGTGAGCTTGTTTTTTGCTTGCCTGCACTAATTGTATTTGTATGAAAGATTTTACACAAACAACAGGCTTCCCACATCAAACAATTTCCCGTAATAAAGCGATTTAATACTGAATCCGGCTTTTTCTGCAAAGGCTTGCAACCCATTGTTTTTGGTCAGAAAATCAATGTGGCCGCAAATTACAAGCTGCTTTTCAAAGATACCGCAGCAACCTCCGAAAAATCCATGTTGATGGCCGGGAAGTATAATTTGCTGTGGATCTATCAGCAAAACTTCTTTGCTTTTATCCCGTAAAGTCGTAAAAACACCAATATCCGAAGTGATAAAATAGTGATCCGTCAGCGCGATTAAATTACATCGGGTATAAGCCTGATTTACGTGAATTAGCTGTTCTTCAGCGTATTGATTTCTGATTTCAGGAGCGGTATATTTTAAGTTGTGAATCAAAAGATTGTCAAAAGCAAGGGCATTATAGATCGCCGTTTGTGGATATTTTGAACCAACGGATAGAGAACCTTTTATTATTGTACCCTTGTTATTTTGAAGTTTTGTAAGGTAGTGAGCTGGCAATCCAGGAGCGGTTACCAAACCGGCTTTTGTGCTACAAAAGAAAATATCAGGATGTGCTGCAATCGATTCATAAACGGCAGGCTGTGGCGCAATCCAAAGTGGTTCAGCTATTTGAGAAAGGTTTATTTTGGCAATATCAGGCATCCGGCCATCAGCAATTACCAGCATAGCTATAATTTTTGGACGATGAACTGCCGTCCGAATAGGCTGCTGTCCGGCATAAATTTTACACTTTTAAAGCGTTTCAACAGCCGGTTTTTGTTGGAGGCTTCAAAACCTACTGCATGATTCAGTTGCGAGGCCGCTGTTTTTACTACTATCGTTTCTGATTCAGGCCATTGATCGTAAGTTTCAAAAGCGCTTAGCCATATTTTTCCAAAAACCATTTCTGCAAAATTTGGATGATAGGGACCTGCGATCAAAGCCGAACCGTTGAGATCGTCAGAAGTATGAAGCCCGATTCGCAACACTTTTATACCGGCATTTTCAAAAATGACATAGAGTGACGCAGCCTGTTCAGCAGCTACTTGAATGGATAAAGGCTGGTATTTTCCACTTAGAAAAAGTCTTTCCAAAGCTGTATCCTGAACAACTAAGCAAGGATAAATCCGGGTTTCTTTAGCACCGAAGCTGATGATGTCTTTCGCTGTTGCAACGGCTTTTTCCGGGCTGTCGCCAGGAAGCCCCAACATCATTTGAAGTCCAAGCACCAAACCGGCATTGTTTATTATCGTTGCAGCATTTTCAATGGCGTCACGTTTGTGTCCACGTCCGGATTTTTGCAGCACTTCATTATCGGTTGACTGCGCGCCGAGCTCGATATGTGTTACGCCAAAATCCTTGAGCCAGGCAATTTGTGCTGAGCTGATATAATCGGGACGTGTACTGAGCCGAATGCCTTGTAATTGACCTGATTTCAGCCACGGCTGCACATGATTTAAGTATTCCAGTTGCATCTGCTGCGGCAATCCGGTAAAATTTCCACCAAAAAAAGCCAGTTCAACATGTTTTTCAGAAGCCTTAAAACTATTAAAATGTTTTTCGATGATAGCCGTAACCTCTGCGACAGAAGGAATCTTATAGGTGCTGCTGATGCTGCTTTGGTTGCAAAAAACACAGCGATGCGGACAGGCCAGTTCAGGCAAAAAGACAGGGATATTGTAATGGCGCGGCATGAGGCAAAATTAAGTATTTTACAAAATTAGGCATCATTATTGTGTGGCAATAAAGCCTTGTCACATGATTTTTTCATTAAATCATAAAATCACTTAAAAATTCAATAATTTTGCCAAAATTGAGTTATAGTAACAAATAGCGATAAACCCTTTAAAACTATGCAAATGACAATTTCAATGCATCAATTGCGACGCTTAGGACTGCTTTTTTTGGTTGTGTTGATCACCCTTGGAGGAACCACAAGCTGTAAAAGCAAGAAAAAACTAGCGCGCGAGCAAGCCGCTGCCGAATATGCAGCTAAAATTGACCGGGCTACAAAAGATTTGACAGCCATTTTGAATGACGAAACAAGTTGGACGCTAGACGAAAAAGAAACCCGTCTGGCCACTATCAAAAGCTGGAATTTACAAGACGAAAACGTGTTGGCACTGATTGATCAGGTAGACGATAAGCTTTCGCAGGACCGTGCCGATGCTAGCCGTATGGCCGAAGAAGAAAGGCTACGTGCTGAAGAAGAAGCACGGCGAGCCCGCGAAGCGGCTAAATATGGTAGCATCGAAAGCCAGTTTATGGCCATTGCCGGAGCTCCTGATGTAAATGCTGCTAACGAACGTATTGCACGCACCATAAGCCTTTTTGCTTCACCAGATGTGCCCGTACTTATAATCATCAGTCAGGCAGGTGGCTTCAACGACTACGACCGGCCAACAACGATCGGAAAGTATTTGGACTATCTGAAAGATCAGAAAGTTTATAGCAACACCATCGAGCAGGTTAAGTATGATTCAAATGGGAAAATAACAGAATTGGAACTGATTAAAAAATAAGCAGATGAAAAAGATTCAAATAATTTTGGCATTGATGATTGGCCTGTTCACTACTGTAAATGTCCAGGCTCAAGATGATATAAGCCCCGAACGCAAACAGGCAATCGACAGCCTGGCGCTGGAAAAAGTGCGCGACCTGAGTAAATATATCAGCATAATCGGCAGTAAAAACACCGCATGGAGCGAAGCTAATCGCGTGATTGACCGTGCTGAGGAACTCTTTATGCAGGGTGCCGAGATGGGCGTTTCTACACTGGCAAAACCCGAAGTGGATTATTACAAAGTACGTCAGTATTTTGAGCGTCTGATGCGCCTTAACTACGACCGTGTTGAGATTGAGTGGTTTAAAATTGAATATGTGAGCGACCTGCAACGCCAGCCAGATGGCACTTACGTTGGTGTGATCACGATATTTCAGAAGTTTAAAGGCTACGACAAAGAAGGTGGTTTAGTGTATGAAGACACTACCAAAAAAGACATCACAGTATACGTGAAACGTAAAGAAACTCAGATCGGTGGCCGTATCATTGGCTTCTGGGACGTGCTTTTGGGTGATATGCGTGTGAAAGAAACCAGCAAATAAATCTGCTGTTAACGTGAATAGTTATAACCCCGCCCGGATTAATTCCGGGCGGGGTTCATTGAAAAAATAGCCCAATGTTTAAAAATTCCCCGTACAGATTTTATGTTAAAAGAGGCGCTTTTGTGCTGTTTTTACTTTTTATAGTACTGGGCAATAATAGTTTACGGGCACAAAGCCATACTGTGGGTCAAATAGACATAGACGAAACCGCCCTCTATGCTATGACCAAACAGATGAGCCAATTTTTTAGCCGCTTTAATAATGAAGAAGATCAGTTTGGAAAAAAAACCTGGCCGTCAAATCCGGCCTATCGCAATCAGGAAATACGCAAAGAACGGCTTCCGCTTTTGTTTGATCAGCAAAACCCACGAACGACAGGCACTTTACGCGATTTTTTTATCGATGACCTCACAAAATCGGATTCCAGCTTTTTGAAGTTTACAGGAGGACGTTGGTATTCTGAAGTTTCGGCTACTTTTATATTTAAAGGAAAAGAGGTGCAGGTTATCCTCCTGCTGATGATTGAAAAGGAAAATCTCGGCTCAAAATGGGTGCTTACCAATATTTATTTTCCTACTTTTAGCAAGATGTTTCCGGTAACAAAAATGTCCGATCGCGAAAAATCATTCCTACATCCGATGAGCCATGAGCTGGATTTTATGAATATTTATAAAGCGTTTAAAGAACCAGAAATAATTGAATACTACGCTTCTAAAGCGTTTAAACCAGACTACCTCAGCTTATTTTTTTATGAAGTGAAACTAGGCAATATGAAGTTTAAAAATGTGGATAAACTAAAATTTCATATTTTTCAAATTGATAACTGGTATTTTGAAGTGAGTTATTTTAACCGCAGCGGAAACAACAGCGGCTGGCTTATCTCGAACCTGATGTATACACCTGAAAATGAAAAAGAAAACCTACTAATGTTTTATCAACCATGAGAATAATTTTACTGTTTACCGCCGTTTTTTTAATGCTTTCGCCACTTAGATCACAGGAAGATCAAGCGCGTTTGAGCCCACAGGAAATTGACGACTACAAGGATCAATGCCGGCAAATGGTGAGTTATCTTGAAGGGACACTTAACTTCCTTGGCGATAGTATTTCTACGGTTCAGGAAAAAGAAATCGTGATCAACAACAGCTATATCAAGATTTTTCGCGACAACGAGGTTCAGGTGGAAGACGACCTGGACGAAAACCGTGAAACACCCGTAAACAAAAACGTGCAAGGCTATCTAAAAGACGTGGATTTTTTCTTTAAAAGAGCACGCTTTGTGTTTGATATCAGGCAGATAGATCAGCTAATGGGCGAAGATGGCTCCTTGTTTTTCAAGGTTAAATTGATTCGTAAACTTGATGGAGTTACTGTGCAAGGCGATAGCGTTAGCAATAGCCGCGAGCGTTTTCTGGAAATAAACCTCGATCCCTTTAAAAAAGACCTTAAAATTGTGAGTTTTTACACCACCAAACTCAATGAGCGTGAAGAGCTGCGCAACTGGTGGAACGAAATGGACATGGAATGGCGTACCTTTTTTGGAGCGGAAGCCATTGTTTACGACAGCCTCCCCATGACCGAAGTGTTGCACCTTAAAGCAGATGCTTTTGTGGCTTTGCGGCCTTTTAATTTTATTCGTAATGACAGCTTTATGGTTGTTGATCGTGATACCATGTCGCTTGCTTTTCGTGAAAAATTGCATGGTCACCGGCCTGATACCATTCTCTTTTTGCAGGATACTTTGGTGAAAATGTTGCCCGACACCATCTTTGCCGATGTGTCGCCCATTTATGCCATGCTTCGCAGGTTCATCCAAACCAAAGAAATTAATATCAGCTACAAAACGCATTTTGCACAGCTTGAACCGCTGGCCGAATTGTCTGATCTCGAAGAGATTAACTTCAGCAATACGCCTATTGACGATATCTCACCGTTGAGAAATCTCAATAAATTGAATGCAATTTATTTTAGTGGAACCCAGGTAAGTGATCTTAGCCCATTGCAGTACTCCGTAAATATCAAGGAGTTATACGCTTTTGATACGCCAATAAAAAACCTGGAGGTGATGCAGTATTTCCGTCAGCTCGAAAAACTATATTGTTTCAACACCACTGTTTCTGATCTTTCGCCTTTGGTAAATCTTAAAAACCTGAATGCTTTACGGCTTTCTGGAACGCAAATTACTGATATTGAGCCTTTGCGAAATCTTAACGCGATGCTACTTCTTGATATAAGTAACACTGTAATTGATGATGTTTCGGCTTTGGCCAGCATGAACAAACTACAACTGCTCAACCTTGATCATACGTCTGTGAGCGATTTAAACCCACTCAAAGGATTGGAACTGCTGAATGTTTTGCAAATCAGCTATACGAATGTCAATACCCTGAAACCTCTGGAAAGTTTAGAAAAGTTGACGAAAATCTATTGTGATCACAGCGAGATAACAATGGAACAAGCCCGGCAGTTTATGCTGAAACATCCACAAGTTTTGGTAATTTATGAAACCGAAGCACTCAAAAGTTGGTGGGATGAGCTACCGATTTATTGGAAAGCGATTTTGGCTAATGAGGCCGGTATTAGCGATAAGCCGGGTGCAGAAGAGCTACACAGAATTATCAATATAAAATCGCTCAACCTGAGCCGCAATGCCTACCTGCAAAAGCTCGACCCGGTAGCGCGCCTATCAATGCTTGAAACTTTGCTGCTTTCGGGTACTGAAATCACTGATCTGACGCCACTTGGAAACCTAAGTTTCTTGAAAACACTTGATATTTCACAAACGCGTAATGCCAACCTTGAACCGCTAAAAAACCTGTATAACCTGGAGCAGCTCAATATTTCCAACAGTCGGGTTGAATCACTGGAGCCGCTGCACGGCCTGGGTGAACTGCAACTGGTGCAAGCAGATGGCAGCCGGATAAAAGCTGAGCAGGTTTACGCCTTAAAGTTGGTACAGCCAGCGGTAAGTGTGATTTACCAAACGGAAGATCTGACGCTGTGGTGGGGCAACCTGAACAACACTTGGCGAGAAATTTTTGAGCAGTACGTAGAACTTGATGTAAATCCAAATGCTGAGCAATTGCAGGCCATTGCCGACCTTAAAGTGGTGGAGGTAAACAGCAGCAGCTTGATGAGTCTTCTGCCGCTCAACCGGCTTTATTTTCTGGAAAAGTTACAAGTAAGCGGCAATGGCATTCAAGATTTGACTCCTTTGGCCGAGAAGCATTTTTTGCGTAAATTAGATGTGAGTGGCAATCCTATAACTGATTTAAAACCCCTTTCGCAGCTCACACAATTGGAAGAACTCAATATCGAAAGCACACCTATCAGCGATTTGAGTCCGCTACAAAATCTGGTTAACTTGCGCTTACTCAATGTCGGTGGCACCCAGATAAAATCGTTGAAACCTTTGTCAGGTATGAATAAGCTGGAAGAACTTTCTATTTTCAATACGCGGGTAAAAAAATTGAGTCTCACCGATCAGCTTCCTGCGCTCAAACACCTGAAATGCTATAACACACGCATCAGGAGTAAAGATATCGAAAAGCTTCAGCAGCAACGCCCTGACTTGAATGTGCTGTATTATTAGGTTTTTGAGCCTGCTCAGCTCAGTACGAGCAGGTTTTTGATGGGGGTGGAAGGCTGACTTAGCAAAGTTGTTTTTGAGCAATTTTAGCTGCTGATAGGTTTTGATAAAAACGGCAACTTAATCTATCGTATCTGAAGAATTCACGCGAATTCTTCGATTAGGAATTAATTTTAGAGTAAAATTGGGTTTTTATAAAGCCTGATAAAAATAGAAATACGTGATTATTTTCAAAAAACTTGCAATCTCAACCTAAAATATACTATTTTTGCAGCCGCAATGGGGAATTAGCTCAGTTGGCTAGAGCGTTTGACTGGCAGTCAAAAGGTCATCGGTTCGATTCCGTTATTCTCCACCAAAGATGGTTTCCGAAAGGGGATCATCTTTTTGCTTTTAATTGCCTTATGAAACGACTATTTCTTGCTATTCCGTTAAGTCCTGAAGCTGCTTTGTTGTCCTTGCTGCAAAGCCTGAGCAGCGAATTATATTATGAGCGCATCAACTGGGTAAAGCCGACCAATCTGCACCTTACGCTTAAATTTCTGGGGCCAACTTCCGACGAAAAAATCCCGGAAATTGTCGCACTCATAAATAATTGTGTGCGTGATATTGAGTCTTTCAATTTACAGTTTGATAAAACCGGTATTTTCGGAAGCCGCTACCAACCCCGTGTGCTTTGGCTGGGTTTAAGAGAAGCGCCCGAGCAATTGAATCCGTTGGCCAATAGCATTATTGATGCCATGGCTAAAATTGGTTTCAAGCGCGACAGGCAAAATTTTGTACCCCACCTTACGCTGGGAAGAATAAATAAGCTCACAGATAAACGTCGTTTCCAGGAAGTTATTGGAAATATCCCGCAAAAAACATATATCAGCACTTCGGTGGATGAGCTGTTACTTTACGAAAGTCTTTTGCGCAAAGACGGCCCGGAATATCGGGTGATTGATAGTTTCAAAATTGGCTGAATTAAAACAAAAATCATTTCCCTGAATAGCCAAAAAGCTTACGTTCTTTGATGCGGTCGGCAATAAAAATCGGCACTTTTTCCTCCCATTCAGGATTGTTATTGCGCAGCAAGTCAAGTACTTCGGACGATTTTATGGTTAGGTATTTTCTTTTTGCCTTTGGAATATCCAATATTTTCCGGTTCACGACAAGGTGTTCAAACAAAAACCGGACATTTTCATCAAAAACCAAATCCTTGCTGCTGATGGCTTTCCCGGTTTTTTCATCCAAAGCAGGATACAGATAAACCTTCACGTTTTCAGGAAAAAGATTTCCCAAAGCTTCCAAAATACCACCTTTTAGGTTGGCATAATAACTTTCGTCCATCACTTTTTCAAAGGTGTCGAGGCCAATAACGAGCCGTGTTTTGATAGTCCGGAACTGCGACATATACCCCACCAGTTTGTAAAATTCCCTGAAATTGCTCACCATCACATTTTGGCCCATCTCGTTGAGCAAGTCAACCCTGTCCAGAAAGTCGCGTTCATCAAATTCGTCCTCATCATACAGGTTGTTAATGGTGATCTCGCAGAGCGGAAGGGTGTTGCTTTTGTCGTAATCTTCGTCTTTCTTAAACAAGCCAAAACTTGTTTTGAGCATATCAGTCGTTACGTAAGTTATTGGTCTGAAACTTCCTCTGAAGATTAAAACGTTTTTTTTGTAAAGCATGTCATCGGGCTCCTGCACATGGCCATAGCGGTCGAACATAATGGCTTTTGTCATATCATTTTTCACCAGTTGAACGCCCAGCAAGCGGTTGTCAACATAAGAAAGTTCGGGACCACTCATATTTATCATGGTGATGGCGATACGGTCGCGGCTCAAATTATCGAGCAGCGATTGCAGAAAGGCATTGGGTCGGTCCCAGAAGTAGTAGCAGGCATAAATCAGGTTTACACCTAAAATACCGAGCGTGTTTTGTTGTAACACATTGTCGTTTTCGAGCAGTAGCACATGCAAAATCACCTCGTTGTGGAGGCCTCCTTCGCTCAGCTGAAAACGCACGCCCATCCAGCCGTGGCTGATATTATCTTTATAATAATTGAGTGTGGACACGGTATCGGCAAAGCTAAAAAATCGTCTTCCGGGCTGACTGCCAGTTTTTAAAAGCCCTGTCAGTTCGCTGTATTCAGCGTCCAGCATCAGCTCAAGGCGCTCGCGTGAAACATATCGTTTAGAGGTTTTTTGTTTGCAATAAACGGTATCGCTATAGCTTTTGTCGTAGGCCGAAATAGTTTTGGCTATCGTTCCGGAAGCACCGCCCGCTTGGAAAAAATTTCGCGCTGTTTCTTGTCCGCCGCCAATCTCCGCAAAACTACCATAAACAGAACTATCTAAGTTGATTTTGAGTGCTTTACGATTTATAGGAAGTATTTCTGTTTGTGGCGTCATTGGAATGAATTATTTGAAAAGCAAAGATATGGCTTTCGGAAATAGTGGAACGGGAATGATCGATCCAGTATCAGGAAAAGGACATAGAGATGGAAGATTCATAGATTCAAGGATGTGTTATAGTTGTTTCTTGTTTTTCAATCTTTGAATTCTGTAAAGAAGCACAACGAGCAGAAATAGAATGTTTTAACCTGCCTTTCTGCGGTCAGGTCAGTGAATTTCGTTTATAAAACGAAGAACATTTATAAAACCAGGATTTTTGAAAGAACTTTTGCAATAGGGTATTAACGGTAAAAAAACTTTAATTGCAGTTGAGATTGTGGAAATTAATCTTTTGATTGACAGCTGTTTTATTGCAGAGCCTAGCCCTCAAATAAAAAAGATCGTGAAAGAACTTATTTAGAAATTTGCAATTAAACTCCCTGATGCTATTTTTGCCTCCACAGCACTATATTTAGATTTACTGCTACTTACAGCTGACAAGGAATTTCAAAAATGTACCGGACTTGAAAATTGATCTTTTTTGAGTTATAAAACGTATGGGGTTTTACACTCCTATAATATTTCAATCTTCATCATAGTAATAAATACAGGATTTGCTTTTCTAAGCTTCAAAGAGCATTTACACCGATAGCTAAAAAAAAGCCATCTAAAACGAAAGCCCGACAATTAATTAGACCCTACTTGCACCTTATATATAGCTCAATGCCAATCACAACTTCCCTGCCACCAGCTTTTCCAGCTTCAGCAGGTCAGCGGCAAAATTACGGATGCCTTCGGCTAGTTTTTCGGTAGCCATGGCGTCTTCGTTTAGTAGCCAGCGAAACTGCTGCTCATCAGGACTGATTTTTTCTTCTGCCGATACCATGGCGTTTTCTTTGGTAAGCCTTGGTTTGATGGTAATTTGTTTGCTTTCTAGCTCTGCCAGCAACTTGGGCGAAATGGTCAGCAAGTCGCAGCCGGCCAGTTCGATAATTTCGTCTGTATTGCGGAAACTGGCGCCCATTACCTCGGTTTTAAAACCAAATTTTTTATAGTAATTATAGATTTCAGTCACCGATAACACACCCGGATCTTCGGTTGCAGGAATATGATCTACTTTTCTGTTGGCTTTGTGCCAGTCGAGGATGCGACCCACAAAAGGTGAGATGAGCTGCACGCCGGCCTCTGCGCAGGCGATAGCCTGCACTTTGCTAAACAATAAGGTGAGGTTGCAATGAATACCTTCTTTTTCAAGGATTTCGGCAGCGCGGATGCCTTCCCAAGTGGCGGCAACCTTGATTAAAATACGTTTTCGATCTATACCAGCCGATTCATACAACGCAATAAGATGCCGCGCTTTGTCAATTGTGGCTTGTGTAGCAAACGAAAGGCGGGCATCAACCTCAGTAGAAACGCGTCCGGGAACTATTTTTAATATCTCCAGCCCAAAATTTACGGCAAGTTTATCTAGACAAAGTTCAAGTATTTCTTGTTTGTTACGCGCTGATTTGGTGGCAAAGCTTATTGCTTCGTCCATCAATGGTGCGTATTGCGGATTGTTGGCCGAAGCATAAATCAAGGATGGATTGGTGGTGGCATCAACAGGCTTAAACTGTCGCATGCTTTCAAAGTCGCCTGTGTCGGCAACTACTTTTGTGAATTGTTTGAGCTGGGCTAACGTATTCATAAGGATAGACTAATGTGATTTTAACAATTATATTCAAGACAAAGATAAGGCTTCCACTGATAGCTGCCGGAACAGTTTATGACAGGATTTGCTTGTGAAATAGATTTATTGGGATGATGTCAAAATGTTTACTTTCTCAATATATCGAGTCTATTCTGCTCGCTTAATAAGCTTTGAACCAATAAATTATCCGTGAAGCGAAAGCTGTTTCAGCTTTTCTATATCCAGTAAAGTTATGTTTTTGGTGTCGAGCTTAATGATGGCGGCGTGTTCAAACTCTTTCAGGATTCGGGTGGCACTTTCTTTAGTCATATTCGACATTTCACCAATTTCCTGACGGGTGATATTGAGGCTGAAATGTGGTGAAAAATAGACTTTTTCTGAGAGATAAAGCAGCACATCAGCCAGGCGCCCATGCATTTGTTTCTGGGTGAGGCTAATCAAGCGTTGGAAATTACTGACGCCATTTAGGCTACAATGTTTAAGCAGGGTTTCGGCAAAGTCAGGATTGAGGCGCATTACTCTGCGCACATTTTCAGTAGCAATAAAGCAGGCTGAAGTATCTAAAAGTGCCGAAACACTGTAATGGTAACGGTAATCTGTAAATAAGCCCGGCCCGCCAAAGAGTTTCCAGGGGGAGATGATTTCGAGCAAAAGATTTTTTTTATCGAAACCTTCCAGGTATAGCTTCGCCATTCCACGGGTTATCATTATCATGTGCGAGGCCGAAGTACCCTGTTTTACAATATTTTCGCCTGTATTAAAAACAACTTCAAAGCGATTGGCATTCATAATATTTAACTCTTCACTACTCAATAAACTAAAAAGTGGTGAGCGTTTGTTGCAGTCTTCACAACTAATACAGGTGTCGGATTTTCTTTTAAGCATATAGCTATCGTTGCGTTAGTAAACCTGTTCTATGAGAATAGATAAAATTACTATCTAAATTTGTTGACCAAAAATAGTATTTTGATTGATAAAAAGCAATTTATGTAAAAAAGATTAAAAAATAACGTAAGGTTTTTTACAAGCTTATCTTTTGAAGAGCACAATACACTAATATTTCAAAACTTTATAAGACGTTGAATTATAATCAGTAATAATTTTTATCATAAATATTCCTTGGTGTTTTTCATCTAATTGAAGGCGGAAAGTCCCCGCAACATTATTTAGATTTTTTTTCTGAATTAATTTTCCCAGGGCATCATAAATAGCAATTGATCGTGAATTTTCAGGCAAATTTCCAATAAAAAGAAAATTACCACTTAAAGGATTTGGGTAAACCGATATGGTTTTGTTGTGATTTTCAGGCGTAATTACATAATCGTTCAACGAGAAGTTTTTTACGAAATTCCAGATTTCTTCAGAAGCATTTATATCCTGATTTACAATGCCAATGCCACTGGCTGAGGTCCCCGGCCAGGTGTGACCGCCATTGATCACTTTCAGCAGTTTGATGGGTTTTTCCGAGTCGCATTGATTCCATTCGTATTGCGTAACGGTTGAGCCTTCCTGCACCAAGTCGGGCAACTCTGTCACTGTTGGCGTGCTGTTGCAGCCATTGAAAGCAATCCAAAATTCCAATAAAGTATCTACACCTTCAATACTGCCACCAATACCATCAAAAGGCACTATAAAATCGCCTGTGCCATGAATATGCAGGATGGGTTTTGCCTTTGTTGCTTCCCAGTTGGCAAAAGCTTGACTGGCAATAGTGCCGGCCACTGGCGCAATAGCAGCAATTTTTTCGGGTAGCTCGTAGGCGAGCCGATAACTCATAAAACCGCCATTGGAAAAACCGGTGGCATAAACGCGATTTTTGTCAATTGGGAAATTACTACTCAGCTTGTCAATAAGGGCGTTGATAAATCCCACATCATCGGCAGTGGAACTACCACCAAAATCAACATTCCAGCTATTGCCGATTCCTTGCGGGTAGACTACCATAAAATTCTGTTCATCAGCTAATTGATTAAGCTCACTGAAATTCATAATTGAGTTGGCGGTTTGTGTATAACCATGCATCGCGATAAGCAGTGGCAGCGGCTCCGATATTTGATCGGGCAAGTAAAAAATGTAGCTCCGGGTTTGTCCATCATGGATCAGAGTGCCGTTTTGCTGTGCATAAAGCGGTATAAAAAAAAGTACTGAAGCCGTGAAAATTAAAAGGAGTTTTTTAGCGTAGATCATGTTTATGGCGCGTTAAAATTGAATTATAAAGCATTTTTTCCTTAAATTTTAGCATCTTCGCAGGCTAAAGTTAGCTTTTAGATGACCCTAAGTAAACAAAGAATAAGCCAAGTGGTTTTAATCCTTGGATTTATTATTACATCATTCAGTCTTCATGCCCAGCATTTGCGGCTTGATTTCCGGCCAGCCATTAGTATCCCTTTGGGTGATTTTGCGGCAAAAACCCTTGATGGCGGGAGCTTTGCGCTCACCGGTTTTTCTGGTGGAATTGGCCTACAACTGTCCATAAAATCTGCTTTTTCGGTCAGGATTCAGGCTGCTGTACTGCGCCACACGATTGATGTGAGTGCTTTGGGTTACGAAAAAGTAAAGCAAGATGCGTTTCTCGAAGATGTATATATAAGGAGTGATGCTTTTAGCAACAATATGCTGCTTGCCGGACCGGTTTATGCGTTAAAATTCTCTGAAAAGTTAAGCCTGGAAGGGAGTTTAATGGCAGGTTTGACACAGTCAAAAACGCCTTATCAACTGTATAAACCTAAGTATTTTTTTACAGGGCCGGCTTTTTATGAGATTACATCGGCCACTGATTATAGCTTTGTTTGGGGTGCTTCGGCTGTGCTGATGGTTAATATTGGCCGCTGTTATCAATTGGGTCTTTCTACAGAATGGCTGCATGCAAATCCTGTGTTTGGATTTGAAACGGCAAACGGCTTTCGTGAAGAAATGCGCCGCATTAGTATGCTGAACTTAGGTCTGGTTTTTAGTGTGAACTTGTTTTAAAATCAGCAGTGCGACGGTTTCATTTTGTTATTAAACCAATTTTGACCAATCATCTGTATCTTTGAACACAATAATTTAGCCCTTCTTTAGTTTAGTTTATGGCGTTCGATCTGCCTTCTTACTTTCAATAATAAATCTATGCAAGCTAACAGGTTAGTCATTTTATCCGTAGTAATTTTTTTGATGTCGTATAGTGTTTCAGCGCAAAACATGGGTATTGGTGAGTGGAGAACCCATCTTCCTTATCAAAAAGTGATTGATGTGGATATCTGGAATTCAAAAACATATGCTGCTACTCCTTATGATTTGTTTATTTACGACCAAGATGATAACAGCATCAGCCTGCTCAATAAAGTGAATGGCCTGAGTGATATTGGTATTTCTGCCATACAATACAATGCTGAATACGAAGTGCTTTTGGTGGCTTATTCCAACACCAATGTGGATTTGATTCATGCCGATGGAATTAGTAATATCAGAGATATTAAGGATAAAGAACTTATTGGAAATAAGACGATTAACGATATTTTATTTAGAGGTAAATACGCCTATCTCTCCTGTGGATTTGGTATTGTTGTGCTGGATGTTGAACGCGAGGAAGTTTATGATACTTATCTTATTGGAAATGAAGGAGATTATATCAACGTTCTCGACATTGCATTTTTTGATAATAAACTGTTTGCAGCTACAGAAGCTGGTGTTTATTATGCACCGATTGATAGCCCTAACCTGGCTGATTATAATGCCTGGACTAAAGATAATAGGCTTATCCATAATAATTTACGCTACAATCACATTGAGGCTTTTGGAGATAAATTATTTTTAAATTATACCAAAGGAGTATATAATGGCGACACCCTTTTTATGTTCGACGGAAGCTCCTGGGATTATTTTGAGAAGCAGAACAATTCTATCCGAACGATGCTCAGAGCTTACGAAAACGAATTGCTGGTATGTAACAATTACAACCTGTTTATTTATGATAAATCGCTTGAGCTACAAAAATCCATTTATAATCCGGGCGAGGCAGGTATTGAGCCCCAGGCAGTTGCAAGAAGCAAAAACGGTACTTATTGGATTGGTGACCGATTTCGCGGTTTAGTAAAATCAACTAATGGTTTTGATGGTGAAAATATTAAACCTAATGGCCCAGGAACTACCAATGTTTATGAGCTGAAAGCCCGCGGAAACCAGGTGTGGGTAGCTTCTGGCGGACGCGCTAACAACTGGGCAAAGCTGTATATGGTAGATGGTGTTTTTGCCTATGATGGAAGTCAATGGACCACACACAATCGCGCTAACACCACTGCTTTTGATACGATTTCCGACTTTGTGAGTGTTGCCATCGACCCGACGCAGCCCAACAAAGCGTATATTGGCAGTTGGCAGGATGGTATCATTGCCTTCACAGACAACAGCGTTTCTGAGATATATTCAGTAAATAACAGCAGTTTGCAGCCCTGGGTTGCTGCTCCTGACCTGGTGAATATCAGTGGGCTTGATTTTGACAGCTACAATAATTTGTGGGCTGCAAATACCGGAGCACCGCATCTATTGAGCATGAGAACACCTACCGGCGAATGGAAATCCTTTAACCTGGGCGGCTCAGCCAGCGGAATTGATATAGCCAATATGATAGTGGACAGAAACAATTATAAGTGGATAATCAGACGCCAGGAAGGCATGATGATGGTTTTTAATGACAACAACACTTTTGATAACCCGGCTGATGACAGGCTCCGTGTTTTGGCCTCTTCCATCGGAAATGGTGCTATACCTGGAAACCAGGTGTTGTCGATGGCTGTTGATCTGGAAGGGGCTGTTTGGGTTGGAACAGATGCCGGTCCGGCTATTTTTTACAATACCGAACGTATTTTTGCACAAGGTCAAAACTTTGATGCTCAACGTATTTTGGTTCCCAGGAATGATGGAACCGGGCAGGCAGACTATTTGCTGGGCAGCGAGAAAATACTGGCTATTGCCGTGGACGGCGCAAATAATTTGTGGTTTGGTACCGAAAATGGCGTTTTTCTGATGTCGAATGACGGCCTGAAACAGTTGCAATATTTCAACACCGACAACAGTCCGTTACTTTCTAACACCGTAAACAGTATTGGAATAACCGACGATGGCGAGGTGTTTTTTGGCACCAATAACGGCATCATTTCTTACAAAGGAAAAGCTACGCCTGGTGGCCCCGTCAATTCAGATGTGTTTGCTTATCCAAATCCGGTGAGGCCGAATCATAGTGGCCCTGTAGCTATTAAGGGATTGGTGCGCAATGCTTTGGTGAAGATTACAACCGTAAACGGCAGTTTGGTTTATCAAACCAGGGCGGAAGGCGGACAAGCAATCTGGGATGGGAAAACCCTTAATGGCGCCATTGTAGAGCCTGGAATTTACCTTGTTTTTGTAAGTGATGATTTGGGCGTGGAGACGCTGGTAACAAAAATTATGATGATGCGTTAATATGGTTTCTGATAAAACCAGTGGCATCGTTTTGCAGCATATCAGGTATAGCGATACCAGCTTGATTGTTAAAATATTTACAGAAAAATTCGGGCTGCAATCCTACCTGATTAAAGGTGCTTACCAGAAGCGTTCAAAGTTTAGGCCGGCACTCTTTATGCCCATGACGATTGTTGAGTTTGTGCAGGCTTCCAAATCAGGTAGGGAGTTGCATTTTATGAAGGAAGTGAGCGTGGTTTCGCAGTTTCACCAATTGCACCAGTCAGTTAAGAAGAATGCTATTGTGATGTTTATGAGCGAGCTGCTCAGCCGAACCATTCAGGAAGAAGAAACCAATTTACCATTGTTTGATTTTCTGCGAACCTCACTGCTTTGGCTCGATTTGAGGCAGGATAATGTAGGCACTTTCCCACTGTATTTAATGGTGGAATTAAGTCGTTATCTGGGTTTTTATCCCAAGAAAAACACTTACCAGCAAGGGTATTGTTTTGATGCTATGGCTGGTCTTTTCAGGCAAGGTGCTCCCGAACATCCCTATTATTTGAGTCCGCCATTGAGCAATCACTTACACCAACTTTTGGAAATGGGTTTAGAATCCAATGAAAACTTTTTGTTGAGCAACGCTGAGCGCAGGACCTTAATGCAGGAACTCATAGATTATTATAAACTACATATCCCCGGCTTTCACGGATTAAAATCCCACGAAATTCTGAAAGCTGTGCTTGAATAGCCTTGTCGAGCAACTTTAACGCAGGTTGAAACTGGTCTGTCCGATCAAAGTTTCACCTTCGTAGATGTCAATAGAATATAGACCTTCCGTCAGTTCCTGGGTGTCGCGTTTATCCCAATACACGCAAATCTCTTCATTTTTGTTCTGGTATTCAACACTTTCCATGATAGAGTATTGCAGGCGCTCGCCCTGATGCATAAAGGAGTATTCATCGCCCCTGCCTTTAGCAAGAATCTGGTTGTCGGGTGCAGCGATACGGATATAGATATTTTTGTTACCAGCCTGAACAACTTTGTTTTCGGCAATGGTGAAACAAATCTTTACGCGTTCAACTCTTTTTACCTTGTCGGTCTCTACCTCACGGCTACTTCCGCGTTGGCGCATGGCTTTGGCTGAAACATTGAATGTACGTAGCTCAGCGGCCATTTCAACCACATCAGTAAGTTCTTCTTTTACTTTGCTGAGCTGGACATTGCGTTTGCGTTCCAGGTTAAACTCTTCGCGGATACGTTCATTTTCTTCGGTGAGTTCACGATTTACGGTATATAATGAATCCATCTGACGCACATAACCCTGTGAAATAACCTGCAAACGTTCCAGCTTTTTCTTGATTTTATAATATTCCCATTTGGTATTGAGCAACTGTTTGATTTCAATGGCATTGGCCTGAATCAGGCTGTCTTTGGCTGTTAACGAATCAGCCAAATCACCATAAGCTCTTTTGGTTTCATTGTGGGATAAAATCAAGCTGTCAAGTTCGTGCTGAAGTCCAATTTTTTGCTGTTCTTTTTCTTCTTGAAGTACCCTGAGATTCGACTTGGTAGAAATAAGCCAGATTGAAAGTCCGATGATTATCAATGCAAAAATCGCCAATAAAATATAGAGCCAGCGTGTGGCATTTGGCGAAGGTATAGGCTGGTTTTGTGCAGGCGTTTCCATAAATAATTATTTGAATCCTTTCTTAATGCAAAAGTAGTGCAAATCAGCTGTAAATGCAAGTAATTAAAATCGGAGGCAAAGTATAAAGTTATTTACGCAGATTTTTCCAATACCATTTACAGGCTTCGGTAAGTCCTTGCTTTAAGTTGTATTGTGGGTCGTAACCGAGCAGCTTTCGCGCCTTGTCAATGGATGCCAGCGAATGTGGGATATCGCCCTGACGATAGGGGCCATGTTCGATTGGAACGGCAGCAATGCCAGAATCATAACCAGCTAAAATTTCGCGAAGCCATTGCGACAACTCGTTTAAAGTGGTGCGATCACCAAAAGCTACGTTATAAACTTGATTTAGGGCAGTTTTATCAGTCGTTAACGCAGCCTTGATATTGGCTTGAACCACATTGTCGATATAGGTAAAATCGCGGCTGTATTCGCCTTTCCCGTTGATGATAATTGGCTCATGTTTCATCAGTTGCATCACCCATTTTGGGATAACGGCGGCGTAAGCTCCCTGCGGATCCTGGCGACGGCCAAACACATTGAAGTAGCGCAAACCAACCGACTCAAAATTGTAAGTGCGCGCAAAAACGTCGGCATACAATTCATTTACATATTTAGTTATGGCATACGGCGAAAGCGGTTTGCCAATCTTTTCTTCTACTTTTGGCAAGCTTTCCGAATCACCGTAGGTGCTTGAGCTGGCAGCATAAACAAAACGTTTTACACCTGAATCACGGGCTGCAATCATCATATTCAGGAAGCCGGAAATATTGACTTCATTGCTTGTTGCCGGGTCTTTTATTGAACGCGGAACGGAACCCAATGCCGCCTGATGAAACACAATTTGCCGGTTTTGGCAAGCTTTGCGGCAGGCTTCTAAATCACGGATATCGGCTTCCAGTAGTTCAAAATGAGGATTACTCAGAAATGGCTCAATATTATAGCGATGACCGGTAGCGAAATTATCCAGGCACAGCACTTTGGCACCTTGCTGCAATAAAGACTCGATAAGGTTGGAGCCAATAAAACCAGCACCTCCTGTTACCAATACCGGGATATTTTTTAAAGATGACATAAGCCTTTTTCTTTTTTTAAAATTGTTTTTTGCTGTTAGTCGGCTGTGTTTTGTGCAACAGGCTCTACTTTTGAGCGTGGAATATTTAATGAAAGCACTTGCCCTACTGCTTCAATCTGTACCAGCAGCCTGTAGCGGTTTTTGTAATGTATCATTCTGCCAATTAAGCCAGCCATTGGTCCTTGCTTGATACGTACCAACTGGCCTTCTTCCAGTTTTTCCGAATCAATATCTTCCTGCTCGTCCTGCTCATTCAGGAAATAATGTATGGCTTCAATTTGCTGATCAGGAATAATGGCCGGCTTGCCTTCAAAACTGATGTATTTTACAACGCCCGGCACGCTTTTTACGGTAAAAAACTGTGCTTCGTGAATGTGTACAAAGACGTAAGACCTAAAAAGTGGTTCTTCTACCTTTTTCTTTCTGTCGCTCCATTGCTTCAGGCGCGTAATCAGCGGCAAATATGCCTCTATACCCAGGTATTCAAGCTCTACTAAAACCTTTTTTTCGCCTTTGGAACGCACGTAGATAGCATACCAGAATTTTTCGACGTTTTTTTTAGATTTAAGTATTTTTAAATCAGACATTTTAACTTTAAACTTTGTTCAGCAGACGTTTAAAGAAACCAGGTTTCTGATCTTTCCCTTCGTCACTGTAGTAGCCGTATCCATAACCATATCCATAACCATATCCATAGCCGTATCCATAGCCGTACCCGTAACCATAGCCGTATCCACCACCCATTTTGATGTCGTTAACCAAAATATTCATAGGAATTTTACGGTCTTCGATGTCTGAGATAATAGACTCAAAGATTTTTTTGTGGGTATAGTTTTGGCGCACTACGAAGAGATTAACATCTGTATGTTTTAACAGCAGGAAGGCGTCGGTAACCAAACCGATTGGAGGCGTGTCAATAATAATGTAATCATAGCGTTCTCGTAACTCCTTGAAGAGCTTACTTGTCCTTTCAGAAGCAATCAGTTCGGCAGGATTTGGAGGTATCGGTCCGGCCATAATGATATCGAAATTTTCTACCTTACCTGAATGTTGGATGATTTCGTCGAGGGTTTTCTTATTGATAAGGTAACTGCTTAGGCCATCGGTGTTTGTCAAGCCAAAGTCTTGATAAATTTTAGGCTTACGCATATCGAAGCCAAGTAGCACGGTTTTTTTGCCGTACATGGCATAAATACTGGCTAAGTTGATCGAAATAAATGTTTTACCGGCACTAACCATATCGGCAGTTACCAGAATTACACTTTTTTCTTTGCCCTGAACCAGGTATTCAATATTTGTTCGTACTGAACGGAAAGACTCTGAAACTGAGGATTTTGGTGAGTCAGCAACTACCAGTTGGGTGTCTTTGGTATTGTGCAACACTTGGCCAACAATAGGCAGTTTAGTGATTTTCTCTATTTCTTTGCGATCAACAATTTTATCGTTTAGGTAGTCGCGGCCCAAAATATAGCCGACGGGAATCAACAAGCCAAGCAATAAAGCAATGGTATAATTCAAGGATTTTTTAGGGAAAACCTGTGCGCTTAGAGTTGCCATGGCAGGATCCAGTATTTCATTGTCGGCCAGGTTGCTGGCTTTGGTAATTTGCGCTTCGGCGCGTTTTTGCATCAGGAAGGTATAGATGGCATCGTTGAGCTGGAACTTACGTTGATATCCTAACAACAGGCGCTGTGTTACAGGCAGTTTATTTAGCTCTTTTTCCAGGTCGTTGATTCGGTTTTCCAGGTTGTTCAACGCCATATTCGAGTTGAGTATGATATTGTTGATATTTTCGAGCAGTGTTTTCTTGGTGTTAACAATCTGCATATCAATACTTACTACTGTAGGATGCTTTTCAGTGGATGAAAGCATTTGTTCTGCTTTAGCAGCCGATAGGTTTACCAGCTCCTGCACGAGGCGGTTAAGCAGTGGGTCTTCAATACCCATAGCACTGGGTGCCACCAGCTTATCCAGCTCGTCAAGGTTGATCTGGATATAGTTTTGAAGGCTTTTGTAATAGCGCGACTTCACTAAAAGCTCGGCTTTTTGCTGTTGTAGCTCTTTCAGATACTCAAACACCTGCTGCGACTGAAAATCGATATTCATCAGCTCGTTTGAGGTTTGAAAATCTTGTAGTGCAATTTCGGCTTTGCTCAACGAATCTTGAATGTCAACAAGCTGTTGGTCAATAAATTCAATGGTATTTTCTGCGATTTGATTTTTCTTATCTAAGCCGCGTTGCAGATAGAGTGCCGTAAGCCTATTCAGGAAATCCGCAGATTTTTCTTTGATATTTCCCTTTAAAGAAATCTCAAGAATGGATGCTTCCCTGTTAATCGGTTCGATATTGAATCCGCGTAAAACACGTAAAAGACTTTGGTAATCGTTCAGCGTGAAGGCCAGATTGCTGTTGTTGTGTTTTTCTGGATCGTATTTTTCGTTGAGTACAATCCTGAACCTATTATGTTCATTATCAATCCACTCACCAAACTTAAAGCTACCTGACCAATTAATTTTTTCTTTGGCACCATCCAGTGGAATACCTGTGTTGTAATTGTACTGGCTGATGTTTTCTCCTTCGGCAGAAAGCCTAAAAGTACCGTCGCTATTGATTTTCAAGCTGTATGGCAGGTTCACAGCCTGCATGCTGCTAAAATCAACTTCTACCGTAAAAGGTGCGTCTAAATAGAGTTCTTTTTTGATAAACCCATCTTCTTCAAAATAAGAAACCTCGAATTCTAGGGATTTCACAACACGGTGGCTGAGCGAATAAGACATTAAAATGCCGATTTCATTTTGAATATTTTGCTGCGTACTCAAACCAAGGCCACCTAAGAGAGCTGATGGATCCATTTTCGTTTTGTCGTCTTTAACCAGAACTGAGGTTTTGACTTCAAAAACCGGTTTGGTGTATTTGTTGAACAAAAACGCCACAATTAACGCGATAAATGCTGAAATGGCAAAAAGATACCAAAAACGGGTAAACTTAAAGAATAAGGCTTTCAGGTCTATAGTTTCCTCTTGCTGATAAGATTGAAAATTTTCCACGGTGATTGAGTTGGTTTATTTGAAGAAATTGATAAGCAGTAAAGCGGTTGAAACGGAAGAGAAAACAAGCGCATAAGGGAAGGTTGCAAAACCATATTGTTTGATTTTGAGTGGTTCCACATAGATTATATCATTGGGCTTGAGGTAGTAATAGTCGGAGCTTAAAATGTCGGCAGTAAGCAGGTCAACGGTAATAACCTCCGATCCGGATTTGGTTTGGCGCACGATTTTTATATCACTACGTTTGGCAAATTCCGTTAAATCGCCAGACATGGAAAGCGCTTCAAAGATATTGATTTCGCTCTGATACACCTTGTATTGGCCGGGCCTACGCACCTCGCCCAGAACAGTTACGTTAAAGTTTACCAGTTTTACAATAAGCACTGTTTCTTTCAAATATTCATCCAAGACTTCCTGGATGCGTGCTTTAACCTGTTCTACATTAAGATTTTGGACATAAATCTGTCCGGCCAGCGGAAATTCAATGGTTCCAAGGTCACTCACTGTGTAGCTGTTAAGATAAACGGCTGCATCATTGGTGTATTGCTGGCTATTTCCGGTTCCGGAAACATTGAACATCATCGAAGTTTTTTCGTCCAGACTGACTACCTTAATATACAGGTTGTCGCCCGGTTGAATGCTGTAGCTGATTGATCTGTCATTTTCAAAACTTGGCCTAACTTCTGCTTGTTCAGCCATTTGCATGTACATCATTTTCTTTTGCGGCACACAGGAAGATAATAGGGATGCCGCAATAAATGCCATAAACAGTAAGCTGAAAGTGATACGAAGGCTTTTCTTCATGGGATAATTGTCTTTTTTAAAAATTTATTGATTCCTTGTTTTGGCAAAAACGAAACCGTTGTGAGGCCAAATTTGAATCATAATTAATTGTAATTGGATGTTTAAGTATCTAATAAAACTTAGAAATCTCGAAGTCTGCAAAAGTAGTGCAAATTTTCAAAACCCAAAAACTATTTTTATACCTTTAAAGCAGCCATCAAGTACTCAAAATTAGGAATGTACACTTATTTTGATGGTTTTATATTTAGGCCAACAGATTTTATGTTTTCAAGGTTGAATTTGGTCATCTTGCTTTCAAGCCGCATTTTGTAGCTTCCCGCTTCCGGAAATTTCATGCCTAAAATAATAGGAAGCTCGTGGGTTATAGTCTTATTTGCCACATTACCAAGCCATTCCAACTTTTCATTTTTCAATTTAAAGGTGTAATCACGCGACCGCATACTACCGCCGGGCATATAAAAAGTGATATTTGCAGTGAGGTGATCGGTGTAATATTTCTCGGTATGCTCAAAGTTTAGCATGACATCATAAGTCATATCTGGCTTTGTGATGTTGAAGTTAAACTCCAGTATGTCAAAACGATTCCAGACTTGGTTGTCAAATACTTTAGTCTCAGAAATGATTTCAGGACGTTGGCAGGAGGAAAAAACAGCCAATAAAACAAGCCACGATGCAAGGCAATAGATTCTTGATAATTTCATATAAAAATGATTTTATTTGGATTTATTACATTCAATTTTAAGTTTTACTTACGACCAAAATCTGCCGGAATTTCACCCCAGCTTTTGGTATCCCACTTCATTATTGGCACACGAAAATCGTTGTTTTTTAGCCAAAACTCTGCCCGTTCAATCAGCTGAAAGAGCTCTTCAGTTTTTGCCGAACGAAATAATTTTGTCCTTGCTTTGCCGGCTTTCACCCAGTTGATGGCGTTTTGAGAATCACTATAAATAGGATAATTGATACGTTTTTTTTGTTGCCAGGCCAGGCAGTGCACAATGGCCAAAAACTCTCCGATATTGTTGGTGCCTTCCTCAAACACTTTGCTGCGAAACAGCTCGGTGTTGGTTTCCGTGAAAACACCGCGGTACTCCATTTTTCCCGGGTTTCCGGAGCAGGCAGCATCCACCGCAATGCTGCTGCCTACGGGCGGATTGCTTTTGTTGCGGTTGCGCTCAATAGCACTGATACGCTGAAACTTTTCGGGACCTAATTCAAAAGCGGTTTCGGCTTCCTCGCGGGTCTTAAAGCTTTTAAAGCGAGCGCTATCAACACCTTTTACCTGTTTTTCACAAGCTGCCCAATTGCTATAGATGCCAGGCGTTAAACCGCGCCACACCACATAAAATTTTGAATTTTTTGCCACGCTGCAAAATTAGTGATTTGAATTGACTAGGGGCTAAAAGCCGCCAGATTGAATGGAAAGTTTAATTTTGCTGCTCAAATCTTATGACAACATCACTCATTTTACTTGTCCTGACATATTTGTTAGCCCCTGCGCTGATCATCTATGCAAGCCGAAAAATTGCTTTTCTTGACAAACTCGGCACAGTGCTGGTGGCTTATGTTTTCGGGCTTTTACTAGGCGGTTTAAACCTGGTTCCTGAAAATGCAGCCGGTTTGCAGGATATATTTATGAGCCTGAGCATTCCGCTGGCCATCCCGATGCTGCTATTTACATCACGCCTGAGCGAATGGAAAAAGATGGCCGGAAACAGCTTTAAATCTATGATTCTGGCCATGATTAGTTTAGTGGCCATGGTGGCGCTTGGTTTTTATCTGTTCCAAAATACCAATCCTGAACTTTGGAAAATTAGTGGATTACTGGTAGGATTATATACCGGTGGCACGCCTAACCTGGCTTCGCTCAAACTGATGCTCGACGTGGACGAAAATATCTACCTGCTCACGCATACCTATGATATGATGCTTTCGGGCGTTTATCTTTTATTCTTGCTTTTGGCTGGTCAACGGGTCTTTCTGCTGTTTTTAAAACCTTTTAGGAAGTCCGCCAAAAATCAAATTATTGAAAATAATTCCAGTGATCCCTATCGCGAGATGCTCTCCAAACCAAATCGCAAAGGCTTATTGAAAATTTTAGGTGCTTCAGCACTTATTTTTGTCTTCGCCGGTGGGCTGGGCCAGCTAGTGCCGCCATCGTTGATGATGGTTACGGTGATACTTTTAATTACCACGTTCGGGATGCTGGGATCGGCAGTGCCGTCCTTGCGCAAAACGCCTTACAGCTTCGAGCTGGGGATGTATCTAATCTTGGTTTTTAGCGTCACGGTTTCGTCTATGGTCAACATCAAGGATATGATTCATGCCTCGCCTCAGCTGATTTTATATATTTCATTGGTTGTTTTTGGCTCCTTGTTGCTTCATGTTATTTTGGCCCGCATTTTTAAGATTGACGCTGACACGGTTTTAATCACTTCAACAGCTTTAATTTGTAGTCCGCCTTTTGTTCCAGTGGTGGCTGCCTCCATTCACAACAAAACCCTTATAGTTCCCGGCCTCACCGTAGGGATTATTGGTTATGCCGCAGGTAATTACCTCGGCTTTATTGTGGCGGAAATTCTGCACTGGATTTAATCCTTCCTCCGCTTTTTTACCTGTACATTTTTATTCAATAACTGTTCGATTTCGAATAGTTCTGCACGATGGCGCACACTAATTTTGTCAGTAATGGCTTGCTTTAGTCGTTTAAAACCAAGTGTAAATGCTTGAATATAAATTTGATACAACATCATGGCATTATTTATGATAATTCTTTTGCCAGCAAAAAGTGGCTCACACTTCAACAACACAATGATGATCACACTCAACAATATTCATAAAACTTACGAAACCGGCAGCAACAGCCTGCATGTACTTAAAGGTATTGATTTGGAAGTAGGTGCAGGCGAAATGGTAGCGGTGATGGGTTCTTCTGGCTCCGGAAAATCCACCTTGCTCAATATTCTGGGCTTGCTCGACAGGCACGATCTGGGCGATTATTACCTCGATGGAAAGCTGATAAAAGACATGAACGAAACCAAAGCAGCCCTGTTACGGAATAAATTTTTAGGTTTTGTTTTCCAGTCCTTTAACCTGATTAGCTTTAAAAATGCCGCTGAAAACGTAGCCTTGCCGCTCTATTATCAAGGTGTTTCACGGCGCAGCCGAAATAAACTTGCGATGGAATATTTAGAACGTGTTGGGCTATTGCCCTGGGCTGCACACTTGCCAAACGAACTTTCTGGCGGACAAAAACAACGACTGGCCATCGCCCGGGCTTTAATTGGGAAACCAAAAGTGATACTGGCCGATGAACCTACCGGCGCGCTGGATAGCACGACTTCGGGCGAAGTGATGGATTTATTTCAGGAAATAAACCAAACCGGCATCACCCTGATTATCGTCACACACGAAAAAGATATCGCCCACAAAACGCAGCGTATCATAAAATTACGCGACGGGCTGATAGATACTGATCATAAAAATGGCCATGCCAAACCGATTACCAAAGCCATAGTAAGCCTCTAAAAAACTACAAGCATGTTTGACCTTGATAAATGGCAGGAGATTTTTAATACCATAGAAAAGAACAAGATGCGTACTTTTCTGACCGGCTTTTCTGTTGCCTGGGGTATTTTCATGCTGATCATTTTGCAGGGTGCGGGCGTTGGTTTGCAAAAAGGCGTTGAAAATGAATTTCGGTCGTCGGCTACCAATGCCATCTGGGTTTGGAACGGGCAAACCAGCAAAGCCTACAAAGGCAATAATCCGGGTCGTGAAATTCGCATGAAAAATGATGACTACAGTTATCTAGGCTCACAAATTAAGGGCATTGATAAGATATCCGGTCGTTACAATATCTGGTCGGGGAATACTATTTCTTATAAAAATGAATCCGGATCCTATAGTATTCGCGGCATTCATCCCGATTACCAAAAGGTGGAGCAGCTCACTTTAGTTAAAGGCCGTTTTATTAATGAAAATGATCAGCAGCACAGCCGAAAAACCGTTTTAATCAGTAAACTCGTTGATGAAGCCTTGTTTAAAGAGGGAGAAGAATCACTCGGCAAATATGTCAGCATCAACAAAATACCGTTTAAAGTGGTGGGTATTTTTGACGACGACGACGGGCGCGACGACAATATGCAAGTAGTTTACGTTGCTGTTTCAACGGCGCAGCAGGTTTTTGGTGGAGCACATAACCTCAACGGAATCGTAGTAACTGTAGGCGATGCCACCGCTAAAGAAGCTATTTCAATTGAAAATCAGATGAAATCGAAAATGGCTTCCCGACACCATTTTGACCCAACAGACAATCAGGCTTTGTTTTTCTGGAACAGCGTAGAAGAGTTTAGTCGTTTTCGTAAATTATTTACCAGCATCAGCATGTTCATCTGGGTTATTGGCATAGGCACCATCATTGCCGGCGTAGTGGGAGTAAGCAATATTATGATGATTGTGGTAAAGGATCGTACCAAAGAAATTGGTATTCGCAAGGCACTCGGTGCTACACCGGGCAGCATTGTGAGCCTTATTTTGCAGGAAGCTATTTTAATTACGGCCTTCGCCGGATATGTTGGCTTGGTATTGGGTGTCGGACTTTTGGAACTGATATCAGATCAAATAGATACACCTTTTTTCAGGCAGCCGGAAGTCAATCTTTCGGTAGCTATTGGCGCCACGGCTTTGTTAGTAATTGCAGGTATGCTGGCTGGTTTTATTCCTGCCAAAAGAGCCGCCTCCATCAAACCTATTGATGCCCTGAGAGATGAATAACATAAACTTCAAAAGCACTATAAACGATGTTTGACCGCGACAGATGGCAAGAGATTTGGAGCAGCCTGGCAAAAAATAAAGTCAGGACACTTTTAACCGCTTTTGGTGTGTTCTGGGGGATTTTTATGCTGATGATAATGCTTGGTTCCGGCATCGGACTGCAAAACGGCGTTACAAACGGCATGGGCGATATGGCCACCAACAGCGTTTTTATGTGGACGCGCCCAACAACAGAACCGTATAAAGGACTACCACGTAACCGCCGTTTTTATTTCCGCAACGAAGACATCAAGGCATTGATCGACAATATTGAAGAGCTCGATATCATTTCTCCGCGCCTGGAAGGTGGCGGAAGACGGTCAGGCGATAATGTTGTCTATAAAAAGAACACGGCAGCATTTTCCATCTTTGGCGATTATCCCGAATGGAATTTGATTGACCCCGCAAACATTATAAAAGGCCGTTTTATCAACGATATAGATATTGCTGAAGCCAGAAAAGTGGCCGTAATAGGTCAGCGTGTTTACGAAGTTTTGTTTGAGAAAGATGAAGATCCACTCGGGAAATACATCCGAATAAATGGCGTTTATTTTCAGGTAGTAGGCGTTTTTAAACCAAAAAATTCCAATATAAATTTTGGAGGCGACAAAGAACAAAGTATTCACCTGCCTTTTACTACTTTGCAGCAGGCATACAACTACGGAAATATTGTGGGCTGGTTTGCACTCACTTCCAAAGGCGATTTGCCGGTGAGTATTGTGCAGGATAAAGCCATAAAGCTGCTCAAAGAACGCCATAAAGTTTCGCCAGATGATGCACGTGCCATTGGTTCCTTTAACCTGGACAAAGAATTTAGACAAATGACGGGTTTGTTTACTGGAATCAAGGCCTTGATCTGGATTGTCGGCATAGGAACACTGCTCGCCGGCGTAATCGGAATCAGTAATATTATGCTGGTGATTGTTAAAGAACGCACCAACGAAATTGGCATTATGCGCGCGCTGGGTGCTTCACCAGCAAAGGTAATTTCACAAATTGTATCCGAATCGGTCGTGCTTACTACTATCGCTGGTTATGCTGGTCTGGTCGCAGGGGTTTTCCTGATTGAACTGATTAACAAAAACCTGCCCGACGCAGCTTCTCAGGATACGATGTTTTTAAATCCCCATATCGATTTTCAGGTGGCTTTAACTGCCTTGTTAATCATTGTTGTTTCGGGTGTTTTGGCGGGCCTTGTTCCAGCCAAAAGAGCAGTTAGTATCAGACCAATCGATGCCTTAAGGTATGAATAAAAAATTAATTAACACACTATAAATCAGCTAATAATATGAAGACATTTCTTAAAATTTCAGCAGCACTTATTGCCATTGGCATTTTTGCCGGAACCTTGTTTTACCTCTACAATAAATCACAGGCAAAGCCCGTCAGTTTTGAAACATCACAGGCTTATGTTACCGATATCATCAAGAAAACGGTAGCAACAGGTGCTGTTGTTCCGCGCAAGGAAATTGAAATAACGCCAAAAGTTTCGGGCATTATCGATCAAATTTTTGTAGAGCCGGGAGATGTTGTGAAAAAGGACCAGCTTATCGCCCGGGTAAAAATAATTCCGGATATGATTAGCCTTAACAATGCTGAATCGCGCGTTAATAGAGCGAAAATTCAACTGGAAGAAATGCAAAAAAACTACAGCCGCTACAAAGACCTTTTTGAGCAGCAGGTGATTCCGGAAGCGGAATTTTTAACTTATGATATTGCTTTTCGCAGCGCGCAGGAGGAGTTGGCCACAGCCGAAGATAATTTGCAGCTTATTCGCGAAGGTGCTACCAAAAGGGGTGGCAGCGTAACCAATACGCTTATCCGCTCAACCATTGAGGGTATGGTGTTGGCGGTGCCGGTGGAAGAGGGAAACTCGGTGATAGAAAGCAACACCTTTAATAGTGGAACGGTGATTGCCACCATTGCTGACATGAAAGAAATGATTTTTGAAGGCAAAGTGGATGAATCTGAAGTAGGAAAAATCAAGGAAGGCATGGCGCTTATTTTAACGATAGGAGCCATAGAAAATGAAAGTTTTAATGCCGTTTTAGAGCATATCGCGCCAAAAGGCGTGGAAGAAAACGGTGCAGTTCAGTTTGAGATTCGGGCTGCCGTGAACCTGAAAGAAAACCAGTTTATCCGCGCAGGCTATAGTGCCAATGCCGATATCGTGCTCGACAAAAGAGAACAGGTGCTGGCCATCAACGAAGGTTTACTGAAATTTGAAGACGACACCACCTACGTGGAAATTGAGGTAGCACCGCAGACTTTCGAGAAACGTATGGTAAAAACCGGTTTGTCCGATGGCCTGGTGATACAAGTTGTTGAAGGCCTTACGGAAACCGACAAAATAAAAGCCGCTGCTTTGTAGCGCTTGTTGTGTGTTGATTGGAATCCGCAGTATGGCTTTTGTGGCCTGCTGCGGATTTTTTTTGATCAATAAATTCAACTGAAAAATAATTTTTAGGTTTAAACCTCTGAAAGGAAACTATCTAAGTTGTCAAATTTATGATGATAGTCGTCCATCGAACGTTTGATTACTTCATGGGCTTCTTCAATACCATAAACGTGGGTAATTTCCACATTGCTCTCTTTGCCGGGGAGATCTTTATAGGTGAGAAAATAATGCTTCAGCCTGTCAACTACCAATTCAGGAACATCATGAATATCCAGGTAGCCGCCATACACGGCATCATTATCCAGCACGGCTACAATTTTATCATCGGCTTCGTTTCCGTCAATCATCCGGAAGCCGCCAATGGGTCGGGTTCGCACTAAAATATCACCATGAGTAATAACTTTTTCAGTAAGCACACAAATGTCCAGCGGGTCGCGGTCACCTTTTATATCGGTACGACCGGTTTTTTCGTTGCAAAATTCAGCTACACGGGTAGCACAAAAAGTTTGTGGGATAAAGCCGTAAAGTGCTGGCACAACATTAGAGTATTTTTGAGGACGGTCGATCCTTAAATAACCCGAAACCTTATCAACTTCATATTTAACGGTATCTGTAGGTACCATTTCAATAAAGCAAATTACCACTTTTGGCGCATCAGGACCAATTTCTACACCGTGCCAGGGGTGCGATTTGTAGCGCAAACCCATCAGTCTACCGATGGGATCCATTATTTTTGACATAAGCCTTTGAGTTGTTCGATTGAGCGCCGCAAAGGTATGATAAATCGTACTTGAACAAGCCGTGGCAAGTCAACAATAGGTTAAAACTTTCACGAAAAACTTTAGCGTCCGATATTTATTTGTGCCGGAACAGAAATATGTCCTTGCATCATTTTCCATGCACCAGCCTCATTTTTATCCAGCACACCTGAAAAACGAATGCCTTCAAAACTGCGTGCAATGCTGTCGTACATAAAATTGTAATTCATGTTTTTGATAAACCAGGCCGTGTTGCCGGTGCAATTAATTCGGATAAACTGATCGTTAGTAGAAATATAAACATCTGATATTTCATTGAACTGATTTTTGTATGCTTGCCTGATATTTTTCCAGCCCATCAGCTTTTCGTGCGAATCGGTACCCAGCATAATAATGCTGTCGTTGGTAGCCCAGATATTTTCGATCATGGCAAAATCTTCGTTTTCCATCGCGATGGCATATCGCTCAAGAAGTTCTTCAATACGGTCAATTTCTTCGGCAATCGTTGGTTCATTGGGGCAATTGCTACAAGCGCTTAGCAACAAAACCACAGCTAAAATGGATAAAAAAGCTTTCATAATATTGAATTTTTAGAGGTGATTGAACATAAAAACGGCAGGATGAAGGTACGATTTATTTAATAGGAAGGCCATTATTTCAGATAATTTAGAATGATTTTATTTAGAAAACCAGTGTTTTAGCAGGAAAATGGTGTTGCAATAAACTGCTTTACAAAGAATTCACAGAAAAGGCTTTCCTATTCAAGGATTCTTTCGTAAAATTGCACCCAATTTCTAACCCTGAATTAACCCGTATAGATGGCGACTCAAAAAGGAATTATAAGAGGCGGTATTTCCATATTTTTTGTGACACTGTTACTCTTTGGTTTTATGCGTTTAAATGCTGAGGAACAAATAGATGGCAATCTTCCACAAATATCTGAAGAGGTACAGGAAGAGATTAAAGAGGCTGAGTTTAATGCCGGTGAAGTCATCATCGGTCACATAGTTGATGCGTATGAATGGCATATCGCCGACTGGGGAAATACCCATTTGACCATACCGTTACCGGTAATTTTGTATGATCAGGGCGAGTGGCATTTGTTTATGTCATCTAAGTTTCATCATGGAAAAGCAGCTTACAAAGGCTTTGAAATTTCCACCGAAGGTATGCAGAAAGGGAAAATTGTGCGCAAGGATGCCAATGGTGATTTTGTGCAGCCAATCGACCTTTCGCTCACAAAAAACTCTCTTGGAGTGCTGATACACAGTCTCCTAATAATTTTAATATTCCTGAGCGTATCAAAAGCATATCGCAAACGCGAACGCAAAGCACCAAAAGGTTTTCAGTCGCTTATTGAGCCTCTGATACTTTTTATTCGAGATGACATTGCCCGCCCGTCAATTGGAAAAAAACATTACGAGCGCTTTTTACCGTATTTACTCACTGTTTTCTTTTTTATATTCTTTAATAATCTTTTTGGACTCATCCCGATATTCCCTTTTGGAGCAAACGTTACAGGAAGCATTGCTGTTACGGGTGTTTTAGCTTTTTTCACCTTGATTGTTACCACATTTAGTGGTAATAAAAATTATTACGCGCATATTTTTAATACGCCCGGTGTTCCCTGGTGGCTTAAAATACCCCTACCATTAATGCCAATTATCGAGTTGGTTGGTGTTTTCACGAAACCTTTCGTACTTATGGTGCGTTTATTTGCTAATATCACTGCCGGTCACACTATCATTCTTGGTTTTATCAGTTTGATTTTTGTTTTTGGCCAGGCCAGTCTTTATGCTGGCTATGGCATGTCAGTATTATCCATCACCATGTCGATATTTATCAACTTCCTCGAATTATTGGTAGCATTTATTCAGGCCTATGTATTTACCTTACTTTCAGCCATCTTTTTTGGAATGGCTGTGGAAGAACATCATTAATTTCAGAACCCTATAATTAACCCTTAATATTTTTTATTATGAATTTATTAACTATTTTGCTTCAAGCAGCAACTGATTTAACTCCAATTGCAAAAATGGCTGCCGCTTTGGCTGCCAGTATCGCTACAATAGGTGCCAGCATGGGCATTGGTCAGATTGGTCGTTATGCCCTTGAGTCGATTGCACGCCAGCCAGAAGCTGCCGGCGACATCCGTTCAAGCATGATCGTGTCTGCCGCGCTTATTGAAGGTGTTGCCTTCTTTGCTATCGTGGTTTGTTTGCTTATCGTGTTCTTGTAGCAGTTAATTTCTTCCTGGCATTGTAACGGTTGGTTGCAATGCCAGGCTTTTTCATCTTTATCATTTAATGAAATAAACTATGGAACTAGTAAATCCCGGGTTAGGACTTATATTTTGGATGACGCTTGCTTTTGGTATCGTCATTTTTATTTTAAAAAAGTTTGCCTGGCCTTCTATCATTCAGGCACTGAAAGATCGTGAGCAGCATATCGAAGATGCGTTGCTGGCTGCTGACAGAGCACACGAGGAAATGAAAAAATTACAGATTGATAACGAAGCCCTCCTCAGAAGAGCCAAGGAAGAACGCGATGTTATTATGGCCGATGCCAGAAAGCTAAGAGATAAAATGCTGGATGAGACGCGCCAGAAAGCTAATGATGAGGCTGATCGTATCGTGGAGAACGCCAAAGTACGCATCGAAAATGAACAAAAAGCGGCAATGGTAGCCATCAAAAATGAGATAGCGAAAATCTCCATTGAAATCGCTGAGAAAATTTTGCGACAAAAAATGGAGTCCACAAAAGAACAAAAAGACTATATCGAAAAATTGATTGAAAAAAGCCCGCTCAACTAATTCAAACCGCACAAAGCTAAGTTATACGCTATGAAAAATATTCTGCTGGCCAAACGCTTTGCCAAAGCACTTTTTGATCTCGTTGTAGAAGAAGGTGTTGTCGATCAGGTAAATGATGATATGAAGCTGATTTCCGAAGTGTTGAGCGAAAATAAAGCGCTGCGTCGCATGCTCCTGAGCCCGGTGATTCCACCGGCACGTAAAAAACTGGTGGTGAAAAAAATATTTGATGGTAAAATCGATAAGCGAAGCCTTGCGTTTTTGGATATTATCATCCGCAAAGGGCGCGAAGAACAAATTCATGATATTGCCAGGCAATTTTATGAAAACTACCTCGATTATAAAAATATCGCTATCGTGGAGATTACTACGGCAGCAGCAATCGATAAGGAATTGCACCTAAAAATGGTAAAGCTGATGGAGAGCAAAACATCAAAAACCATTCAAATGGAAGAAACAATCAATCCGGATATCATTGGCGGCTTCAAGCTTCGGCTCAACGATTATCAATATGATGCAAGCATCAAGCAGATTTTTATTAAGCTGCACAAAGAATTTGACAAGAATTTATTTATAAAAGAATTTTAACGCAACAATAAAAGAAATATGGCAACTATCAAACCCGCTGAAGTATCGGCTATTCTTCGTCAGGAGCTGGCTGGCTTTAAAACAGAAGCAGTTCTGGAAGAAGTAGGTTCTGTATTACAAATTGGTGATGGAATAGCCCGTGTTTATGGCATGGGAAATGCAGAGTCAGGCGAATTAGTCGAATTTGAAAAAACCGGCCTGATGGGAATCGTACTTAACCTCGAAGAAGATAATGTTGGGGTAGTATTGTTAGGCGAAAGCGATGATATTAACGAAGGCGATACCGTGAAACGCACCGGCCGCATTGCTTCACTAAAAGTAGGCGAGGGCATGTTGGGCCGTGTTATAAACACACTTGGCGAACCTATTGATGGAAAAGGAGAGATACTGGGTGAAACTTTTGAGATGCCTCTCGAGAGAAAAGCTCCGGGAGTTATTTACAGACAACCTGTAAATGAGCCATTGCAAACCGGAATCAAAGCCATTGATGCCATGATTCCTATCGGACGCGGACAGCGCGAGCTGATTATTGGTGATCGCCAAACCGGAAAAACAGCTATTGCTATCGACACTATCCTGAATCAAAAAGAATTTTACGATAACGGTGAACCAGTATTTTGTATTTATGTAGCCATCGGCCAGAAAGCCTCCACGGTAGCCAATATCTTGAAAACATTGGAAGATAACGGCGCTATGCCTTTTACTGTTATTGTTAGCGCTACTGCCGCCGATCCGGCTGCCATGCAGTTTTACGCACCTTTTGCCGGTGCCGCCATTGGTGAGTTTTTTAGGGATACAGGCCGTCCGGCCTTGATGATCTTCGACGACCTCTCTAAGCAAGCCGTGGCTTACCGAGAAGTGTCACTGCTCTTGCGCAGACCTCCCGGACGCGAAGCTTATCCCGGCGACGTGTTTTATTTGCATTCACGCCTGCTCGAAAGAGCATCTAAAGTGATTAACTCCGATAGCATTGCACAAAATATGAACGACCTGCCCGAATCTATCAAACATTTGGTGAAAGGTGGCGGATCGTTAACCGCTTTGCCAATTATCGAAACACAGGCCGGCGACGTTTCTGCTTATATCCCTACCAACGTAATTTCTATTACTGACGGACAGATATTCCTCGAAACAAACCTGTTTAACTCCGGAATTCGTCCTGCCATTAACGTAGGTATTTCCGTAAGTCGTGTAGGTGGTAACGCCCAAATAAAATCCATGAAAAAAGTGGCTGGAACACTCAAGCTCGACCAAGCGCAGTTCCGTGAGTTGGAGGCCTTCTCTAAGTTTGGATCAGATTTGGATGCTTCCACCATGTCGGTACTCGAAAAAGGCCGCCGCAACGTGGAAATCCTAAAACAGCGACAATATTCTCCGATGAAAGTGGAAAATCAGGTTGCTATTATTTTCTGCGGAACGCAAAACCTGCTGCGCAAAGTGCCTGTAAACCGAGTCAACGATTTTCAGGATACTTTCCTGCACCACTTGGAAGAAAATCATGCCGACCTGCTTAAACAGCTCAAAGCGGGTAAGTTTAACGACGAAATCACCCACACATTGCGGAAAGTGGCAGAAGATATTGCTTCCACTTACGAAAAATAATGACCGCGCGCACCATTAAACTCTTCAAAGGATGGCAAATTTAAAAGAAGTAAGAATACGTATTGACTCCGTAAATTCGACGAAGCAGATTACTAGTGCCATGAAAATGGTGGCTGCCTCAAAATTGCGTCGGGCACAAAATGCCATTACGACCATGCGCCCTTATGCCACTAAACTGCAGGAGCTTATGCAGGATTTGAACCGTAGCATTGAGCAATCCGGAGATAGTAAATACGCGGTAGCACGACCCGAAGAAAAGATTTTGATTGTGCCGGTTACCTCAAACAGGGGTTTGTGCGGCGCTTTCAATACCAGTGTTATCAGAGCAGCAGTAAAACTAATCAATGAACAATTTGCTGAACAGTTAGCAGCCGATAATCTCAGTATTTATTGTATCGGGAAAAAGGGCTGTGATTTTTTCAAGAGTAGAAAATACAAAATCTATACATCAAACAGTGAAATTCTTGACAAGCTTGCTTTCGACGAAGTAGCCGTTTTGGCAGAAGGAATCATGGAGGATTTTGTTGCTGAGAAGTTCGACCGTGTTGTCTTTGTTTACAACCAGTTTAAAAATGCTGCCTCTCAGGTTTTAGTGGAAGAGCAATTTTTACCCATTGAAATGCCTGAAAAAGAGGAAGAGGAGTATAGCGAAGGTGTAGATTATATTTTCGAGCCGGCTAAAGAACAGATACTGGATGAGCTGATCCCTAAAACTTTAAAAATTCAAGCGTATAAAATGTTGCTCGATAGTTTAGCATCAGAAAACGGGGCACGCATGACTGCCATGCACAAGGCTACGGACAATGCAACAGAACTTATTAAGGATCTCAAATTATCCTACAACAAAGCTCGCCAGGCTGCAATTACCAATGAAATTCTTGAAATTGTGGGTGGCGCCAACGCACTTAACGGATAAGCTGCTTTTGTTTTTTTTGAACTATAGATAGCCTTCGTTTGTTTAACATCTAAAATAGAACATTATGCTTAACAAAAGAATTGAAACAGCAATTAACGAACAAATCAAAAAAGAAGAGTTCTCGTCACGCCTTTATCTTTCGATGGCTATTTGGTGCGAGGTGAACGGTTTTCCGGGTGCAGCAACTTTCCTTTATCGCCAGTCGGATGAAGAGCGTATGCACCAGTTGAAACTAGTTCATTACGTTAACGACCGCAGCGGACAAGCTGCTCTTATGGCATTGGAACAGCCTCAAGCTGAATATAAATCGTTGCAGGATGTATTTAAGCAAGTGATGGATCACGAGCAATATATCACAGCATCTATTAATGAGTTGTATGGAATCACCTTGGAGGAGAAAGATTATACTACCGGAAATTTCCTACAATGGTATATCAATGAGCAAATTGAAGAAGAGAGTACCATGAGTACAATCCTCGATAAGATTAGTCTTGTTGGCGCCGACAAAGCCGGTATGTTCCATATTGATAAAGAGTTGGAAACAATGACTGCTAACGCACCTGCCCTGTAAATTCAAAAAATTAGTACTAAAAAAACCCGGTAAACATTTGCTTATCGGGTTTTTTAATGCCTTGATCACTAGGAATTATCCAGCCAAAACAAGCACTTTGTTGTTTATTACTTCGAGTACGCCGCCACTAATCTCAAGGAATTGATCTTTACCATCCGCTTCGTGATACTTTATGCGGCCTTTACCTAAGGCAGCTATCATGGGCGCGTGGTTGTTCAAAATCTCAAACAAACCATCTAAGCCGGGCAACTGTACCAGTTTCACTTCACCGCTAAACAGCGTAGTATCAGGAGTAATCACTTCAAGTTTCATCGCTTTTGTAATTTGATGCCTAAGCTTCGCTTTCAGCAAGTAGTTTTTTACCTTTTTCAATGGCTTCTTCAATGGTTCCCACCAGGTTAAAAGCCGCTTCCGGATATTCATCCACTTCACCGTCCATAATCATATTGAAGCCTTTGATGGTATCTTCTATGCTAACAATTGTTCCTGGAATACCGGTAAACTGCTCTGCCACAAAGAAGGGCTGCGAAAGAAAACGCTGCACACGACGGGCGCGTAGCACGATAAGTTTATCCTCTTCCGAAAGCTCGTCCATGCCAAGAATGGCAATAATATCCTGTAACTCTTTATAGCGTTGTAAAATGTTTTTTACTTTTTGAGCGGTGTTATAATGTGCCTCGCCAACGATATCGGGCGAAAGGATGCGCGATGTAGAATCGAGTGGATCAACGGCAGGATAAATTCCCAGCTCAGCAATTTTACGGTTCAATACGGTAGTAGCATCCAAGTGGGCAAAAGTAGTAGCAGGCGCAGGGTCTGTAAGGTCATCAGCAGGCACATAAACCGCTTGAACAGAAGTAATTGAACCACGCTTTGTGGAAGTAATACGTTCTTGCATCAAACCCATTTCAGTAGCCAGTGTAGGCTGATATCCAACGGCGGAAGGCATACGGCCAAGTAAAGCCGAAACTTCCGAACCGGCCTGTGTGAAACGGAAAATATTATCGATAAAGAACAAAATATCTTTTCCACCAGATTCTTCATCGCCGTCGCGGAAATATTCTGCTAAAGTAAGCCCGCTAAGTGCAACGCGGGCACGGGCTCCGGGTGGTTCGTTCATCTGCCCGAATACCAGCGTAGCCTGTGATTCTTTGAGTTCTTTCTTGTCAACCAGTGACAAATCCCAGCCGCCTTCTTCCATGTTTTTCTGGAAAGCATCGCCGTAGCGGATAACGCCGGATTCAATCATCTCGCGCAATAAGTCGTTACCTTCACGGGTGCGTTCGCCTACGCCGGCAAACACCGACATTCCCGAGTAGGTTTTGGCGATATTGTTAATCAGCTCCATGATGATTACCGTTTTTCCAACACCGGCACCGCCAAACAAACCTACTTTTCCACCTTTGGAATAAGGCTCGATCAGGTCGATAACCTTGATACCGGTATAAAGTATCTCGCTTTGCGTGGTCAGGTTTTCAAATTTCGGTGGGTCGCGGTGTATGCTGTAACTTGCTTTACTTTTTATTTCGCCGAGGCCATCAATAGGTTGTCCGATAACATTAAAGAGCCGGCCTTTAATTTCATCACCTGTGGGCATGGAAATAGGTTTTCCAAGAGAAATCACTTCCATTCCTCTTCTTAAACCATCGGTTGAGTCCATTGCAACAGTTCTTACCGTGTTTTCACCGATAGATTGTTGCACTTCAAGGATAAGTTTTTCGCCATTTTCACGTGTGATTTCGAGGGCATCATGCAAGTTAGGAAGGTCAGATTCCTGCTCAAAAGCCACATCAATCACCGGTCCGATGATTTGGGCAATATGTCCGCTGATAGTCTTATTCATGTGGATTACAATAGGATTAGATTGAATCAAAATTTGGGGCAAATATACACTTTAGAATCGTTTTAATCAGCCTGTTTGCTGGTCTTTTTTGCTAAAAAGCGATAAAAACTTTAATTAGTGTCCTTTTAAAAAGTTTCTTTCAAAAAGTAGCAACCATAAAACACCCGTAGTGATGGCTGCATCGGCAATATTAAACACCGGCCTGAAGAAAATAAAGTGACCGTCGTTGCCAAAAATAAACTGTGGAATCCAGGATGGGGCTTCGGCTTGCCGGATGATTAAAAGCGGGAAGTAAAACATGTCAACAACTTTTCCATGCAAGAAGCTTGCATAGCCGCCCGCTTCCGGTAAAAACTCAGCCACGGAATGAAAGGTGCTTCCGCTAAAAATTAGTCCATAAAAAGCACTGTCGATAATATTTCCAAGCGCCCCTGCTAGTATCATAGAAATACCAAAGATGGGCCCGAAGCGCACTTTTTTTCTGGTGAGGATAAACAGATAAACAAAAATTGCCACAACGGCCAAAATACGAAATGTACTCAGCACTAACTTTCCCCATTCTCCGGCGAACTCTATACCGAAAGCCATGCCGTTATTTTCTGTGAAATGGATGACAAACCAATCAGCAACAAGATGCTCCTGACCAATTGTCATGCTAAGTTTGATGTAGAATTTTAGTGCCTGATCGAGAAGCAATACCAGGAATACGAGGAGCAGAGGTTTTTTCAAATCAATCAGTTTTGACAATAAAAATTAGCCCCGCCCGTAAGCAGGGAATTTAAAAAAAGTGTTTATTAACAACTGCTGCCTGTTAAGCAACATAATATCAGGAGTTTGGCTGTTGAAGTTTGGCTTCCATGCTCAAAGTGGCATGCGGAACAATGCGCAGACGCTCTTTAGGAATCAATTTTCCTGTAACGCGGCAGATACCATAAGTTTTGTTTTCAATACGTATCAGCGCATTTTCAAGATTATTAATAAATTTTTGTTGTCTGGCAGCTAGGCGTCCGTTTTCTTCTTTTGACAATACCTGGTAGCCTTCTTCAAGCACTTTGAAGGTAGGAGAAGTATCGTCCGTACCGTTCACATCGCCCGATGAAATAGCTTCAGTAAGCAACTTCAGGTCAGAGTTTGCCTTGTCCAACTTATTCAAAATAATAGCTTTGAATTCTTCCAACTCCACATCAGAATAGCGATTTTTTCTCGCGTCTGACTGTTCTATTTTCTCTTGCTCTTTCATAACTAAAAGTATTTATGATGTAGGATTGCCTTCAAATTGCATATCCGGTATAAATATAGAATAATTATTTAAACTAACGCATAGTCGTAGGATAAAATTGTGTGTTAACTTTTTATAACTTCCATCTTAACGCTAACGTTGTCAGTGAGTTCGTATTCGTTTTCTGTTGTTTCAGTGAGTTTAGTTTCTGTATCGATAATCGCCAAGGTTTCAGAACAAATATAGGTGCCAAACTGTTCAACGGCCTTTGCTATTTGATCGTTCAGTTCAAGGCGTAGGATTATGGTATCTGTAACCTCAAATCCTTTGTCTTTACGCATATTCTGCACGCGGTTAACGATTTCACGCGCTAAACCTTCGTTGGCCAAGTCTTCGGTAACAGTAATGTCCAAAGCTACAATAAGTTGATTTTGAGTGCTTACGATCCATCCCGGAATATCCTGTGTAGTAATTTCGGCATCGGGAAGTTCAAGATCAAGTTCCTGGCCATCAATTGTCAAATTCAGCTTACCGCTTTGCTCAAACGCCCTGATACTTTCCTGCGTCATCACGGCAAAGGCATCTGAAATCTGTTTCATCCTTTTTCCAAAGCGTGGGCCAAGGCTTTTGAAGTTGGGTTTTATCTTTTTCACGAGCATGGCAGTATCTTCACCCAAATACTCAATTTTTTTGATGTTTACCTCTGAAAGGATGAGGCTGGAAACCTTTTCGAGCTGTGCCTGCATAGCTGCTGAGTTCACCGGAATCATAATTTTATTGAGTGGCTGCCGTACCCGCAAGTTTGATTTTTTGCGTAAAGAAAGCACCATCGACGAAATTTGTTGTGCCATTTGCATGCGCTCTTCCAGCGCTTTGTCTATCAACTTTTCGTCCGCTACCGGAAAATCGGTAAGGTGGAGGGAGGCTGACTTGTCTCTGCCGCTTACGGCATTGAGATCAAGGAACAGTCTTTCGCTGAAAAATGGGGCGATAGGTGACATCAAACGGGCGATGGTATCCAAGCAGGTATAAAGTGTTTGATAAGCCGAAATTTTATCATCGGAATAGCTTCCTTTCCAGAATCTACGGCGCGAGAGCCTCACATACCAGTTGCTCAGGTGCTCGTCAACAAATAGCTGAATGGCGCGTCCGGCACGGGTTGGCTCGTATTGGTTGTAGGCTTCGTCAACAAATAAAATTAGTGAGTTGAGTTCGGAAAGTATCCAACGGTCAATTTCCGGTCTATCCTCAGCCGGCAGTTCATTTTCTGCAAAAGTAAATCCGTCGATATTGGCGTAAAGCGCGAAAAAAGCGTAGGTGTTGTGTAGTGTCCCAAAGAATTTACGCCGAACCTCGTCTATCCCGTCTAAGTCAAATTTTAGGTTGTCCCAGGGTTGCGCATTGGTAATCATATACCAACGTGTAGCATCAGGACCATAAGTGTTGATAGTTTCGAAAGGATCAACGGCATTGCCAAGACGCTTCGACATCTTATTGCCGTTTTTATCTAAAACTAAACCGTTAGAAACCACAGTTTTGTAGGCTACTGAATCAAACAACATGGTTGCTATGGCATGCAACGTAAAGAACCATCCACGTGTTTGATCAACGCCTTCTGCGATAAAATCAGCCGGGAAATTCTTTTCAAAAGTGTCTTTATTTTCAAAAGGATAGTGCATTTGCGCGTAAGGCATCGCACCAGAATCGAACCAAACGTCGATCAAATCCGGCTCGCGATACATGGCTTGTCCGCTTTCAGAGCGCAACACAATATTATCCACATAGGGGCGATGCAAATCGAAGCTGTCGTAATTTTCGGCGCTAAAATCGCTTTCAACAAAATTGCCCAGCGGGTTTTCCTTCATTAGTCCGGTTTCTATGGCTTCGTCAATGGCCGTTTTTAGTTCGGCGGCAGAGCCAATCATGCGCTGCTCTGTTTTGTCTTCGGTAGTCCAGATGGGAAGTGGCACGCCCCAGAAACGACTGCGCGAGAGGTTCCAGTCAACCAGGTTTTCGAGCCAATTCCCAAAGCGGCCTTCGCCGGTTGATTTGGGTTTCCAGTTGATGGTGTTGTTCAATTCCATCATGCGTTCGCGGTAGGCGGTGGTGCGGATAAACCAGCTGTCAAGTGGGTAATAGAGGATAGGTTTGTCGGTACGCCAGCAGTGTGGATAGCTGTGCACAAACTTCTCGATGCGGAAGGCTTTATTTTCTTTTTTCAGCATTACGACAATGTCAACATCGAGGCTGGCATCGCTGTCGGATAGCTTTTCGTTGTAGGCATTTTTTACATAGCGACCAGCAAATTCCTGATAGCTTTTTACGTTTACGTATTCTTTTACAAAGTTTTCATCGAGGGCTTCAATGGCATAAAACCTGCCGCTCAGGTCAACCATCGGGCGTCGGCTTCCTTCTTTATCAATCAAGATCAATGGCGAAATGCCCGATTGTTTGGCAACACGGTCGTCGTCGGCACCAAAAGTGGGAGCAATATGCACGATTCCTGTTCCGTCTTCAATGGTTACGAAATCGCCTATAACCACCCTAAAGGCATCTCCCATTGGTTTTATCCAAGGGATTAACTGCTTGTAGCTGATGTCTTTAAGCTTTTTTCCTTTGCACGCAGCAATTAGCTGATAAGGGATTTTTTTGTCGCCGGCTTTATAATCTTCCAGAGGCTTATTAGCCATTTCGGGATCGAAATAATTAGCGACCAGTTTTTTAGCGATAATCAACTGCACTTCGAGGCCGGTATAAGGATTAAAAGTGCGGATAAGTTGATAATCAATTTCAGGTCCTACTGCCAAAGCAGTATTTGAAGGCAAAGTCCAGGGCGTTGTTGTCCAGGCCAAAAAGTAAAGGGGGACGTTGGAATCAGCGTTTAAAAAAGCCGTTTTTTCGTTGGCAATAATTTCAAATTGCGCCGTAGCAGAAGTGTCTTTAACATCGCGGTAGCAGCCGGGCTGATTAAGTTCGTGTGTGCTGAGGCCTGTTCCGGCGGCTGGCGAATAAGGCTGAATAGTATAACCTTTGTAGAGCAGGTCTTTTTCGTGTAGTTTAGACAGCAGATGCCATACCGTTTCGATGTATTTATTATCGAAAGTGATGTACGGATTATCCAGATCAACCCAATAGCCCATAGCCCGCGTAAGCTCGTCCCATTGGTCTTTGTATTTCATCACTTCGGTGCGGCAGGCCTTGTTGTATTCTTCAACAGTAATTTTTTTACCGATGTCTTCTTTGGTGATTCCCAGACTTTTTTCTACGCTTATTTCCACCGGAAGTCCGTGCGTGTCCCAGCCGGCTTTACGGTCAACAAATTTACCTTTGAGGGTATGGTAGCGGCAAAAAATATCTTTAATAGCACGTGCCATCACATGGTGGATGCCGGGAATTCCATTGGCCGATGGAGGACCTTCGTAAAACACAAAAGGCTCGTTGCCACGGCGGTTGTCGAGACTTTTTGTGAAGATATCTTCCTTTTCCCAAAATGCACGGATTTCCTCTCCGATGCGTGTCAAATCTAACTGTTTGTATTCTTTGTAAGTGGCCTTCATAGAAAAATCGGTAAATTTTGTTTCTGACTAAATAGTGGCATGCAGCGTTATATTAAGTAGCTTGTTGCCTGACAGAAAATTGGGTGCAAAAGTAATAAAATTATGGCGCATTTTCTGCCTTTTTGACTATACGAAATAGTTTGATGCTGAACACATTGAACCAGACCGCTTACTGAAGTGTTTTAAGCAACTAAAATTAGCTCACAGCTTTTTCATGGAAAGTAAAAGCCAATGAGTGATTAATCTTTTTGAAAAACCAAATTAGTACAATAGCTATGAAAGTTTTACTCACGGGATCAACTGGTTATATCGGTCGCCGGCTACTGCCCGAACTGATTCAAAAAGGTCATGAGGTGGTTTGCTGTGTGCGCGACAAAAGCCGCGTTCCGCAAGAAAATATTTGGTCGCATCCATCAGTTGAGCTTTTTGAGGTTGATTTTTTAAAGGAAATTGTGCCATCACCTTTATTGCATGACGTGGAAGCCGGCTATTACCTGATTCATTCTATGAGCGATAATATCCGCGACTTTCAAGATGTAGAAGCCAAAGCAGCCAGGCAGTTTTTAAAACTGATGGCACAAACCAACGCCAGACAAATTATTTACCTCACGGGAATGGCCAACGAAAAACAGTTGTCAAAACACCTTGCCTCACGCAAAAAAGTGGAGGATATTCTCGGGAGTGGTTCTATTCCGCTTACGGCCTTGCGTGCGGGTGTAATCTTGGGTTCGGGAAGTGCTTCCTTTGAGATTATTCGCGATCTGGTTGAAAAACTTCCGGTGATGGTTACGCCAAAATGGCTCAAAACACCGCATCAGCCTATTGCCATTCGCGATGTGCTTCAATACCTTGTTGGTGTGCTCAATCACAAAGAAACTTTTGGAAAATCTTTTGATATCGGCGGGCCGGACATCCTTACTTACAAAGAAATGCTACTGCAGTTTGCTGAAGTCCGTGACCTGAAAAGATATATTTTTATCGTGCCCGTGATGACGCCAAGACTGTCCTCTTACTGGCTTTATTTTGTTACTTCTACTTCTTATCGTTTGGCTACTAATTTGGTAAACAGCATGAAAACAGAAGTTGTGGCACGCGACAATAGCTTAGGCGAGTTGCTTAATATAGAATCAATTAGCTATAAAGATGCGGTGCGCATGGCTTTTCAAAAAATTGAACAAAATAATGTGGCATCAAGTTGGAAAGACGCTTTGGTTTCCAGCTATGCCGATAACAGCCTGTTAGAGCATATCAAAGTGCCGACGAATGGTTGTTTTTTCGATAAAAGACGCAAACTGATTTCTGGCGATCCGGCACAGGTTTTAGCAAATATCTGGCAAATTGGAGGAGAACGCGGCTGGTATTATGGCGATTGGCTTTGGCACATCCGCGGAGTGATGGATAAATTTGCCGGAGGTGTTGGCTTGCGACGCGGTCGCACCAATCCCAAACAAATTTATACAGGCGATACGCTGGATTTTTGGCGTGTGTTGGCTGCCGACAAGCAAAACCGCCGTTTGTTGCTGTATGCCGAAATGAAACTTCCGGGTGAGGCCTGGCTAAGTTTTGAAATAGAAAAACAGGAAGGTCAGCATTGGCTGGTTCAGCAGGCTACTTTCAGACCAAAAGGACTGGCCGGCAGGCTTTATTGGTATGCTGTGATGCCGTTTCACTTTTTTGTTTTCGACGGCATGGCCAATAATATCATCCGCTTTGGCGCGAAGAAAAATACTGCTTAAACCGCTATATTTTTTTCTGCTGTTGCATAATCATCTCGCGCACATTATGTGCAATATTCTCGTAGCTATCATTTTCCGGATAAATCGGTTTCAGAAATTCTACCTTGATGCGTTTCCAGGGTTTTGGGAAGAAACTCCCGCGCGGCAATGCCTCAAAAGCACCGGTGATGGAAACCGGCACGATAGGCACTTTCAGCTCGCTCGAAAGTATCGCGAAGGTTTTTTTGAAATCGCCGAGATGGCCATTGATGGTGCGGGTACCTTCGGGAAAAATAATTAAGTTTTTACGGCGACGTAGCACTTCGCCCATCTTTTGGATGGAGGATTTCAAGTCGCGGTTTATATCCATCACGATGATGTTGTTGCGGTTTGCCAAAAACTTAAGCCAGGGTTGGCGCACATGTTTTTCTTTGGCATAAAAATACGTTCCTCGCACTTGGTGGTAGCGCAATAGCGATGCCACAAACATGCCGTCGAAAAAGCTTTGGTGATTGGATGCGAGGATAAAAGGGCCATTGGGTAAGTTTTTAACACCACTGGTGTGAAACCTGAAATATAACCTGAAAAAGGCCCGCGAACCCCAAACAGCCAGGTTACCTGTGAACCAGGTGGCAGGCAGCTGAAGCTGTACTTTTTCACGCAAAATTTCAGTCCAGTTGATTTTACTGTCCTCCATTTTGGTTTTATTTTCAGTGATCCAATTGCTCATCTTTAGTACATCATCAAATTCAGCCAGCTCGTGTGGCTCGATTTTCAGTCCGAAAGTTTGATCAACCCAGGTTTGCAAGCTGATTTTATCCAGCGAATCAAAGCCCAAGTCAGATTCGATATGATCGCCGGGCTTCAAGCTGATTTGTTTTTCGCCGGCAACAAATTCTGAGAGCAGCATAAATACCGGATCGTCAACCACCGGTGTTACCTCTTTTTTGGGTTTTTCTTTGGCTGTAACCAGTTCTTCCAATTTAAATCTTTGCAGCTTTCCTAAACGAGTGCGCGGCAATTCTTCACCAACAAGGTGTATGCGATGAATCCGCTTGTAAGCCGAAACTTTTTCGTTGAAAGCTTTGATAACACGCTCTTTGATAAGCTGTTCGTTAACAGTTTCTGTGCCTGACGTATCTGGAACTACCAATAGTTGCAGCTGTTCGTCTTTATAAAAAACAGCAGATTCCAGTACTAATTCTGATTCGTTGATTGCAATTTCTATTTCGGCAGGGTTTACGTTTTTGCCGTTAGAAAGGATAAGAATTTCTTTTTTTCGTCCCGTCAGAAACAAAAACCCGTCTTTGTCCAGATATCCTAGGTCGCCGGTATGCAGCCAGCCGTCTTTGATTACAGCTGCTGTTTCTTCGGGTCGTTTGTAATAACCCTGCATAATGTGGTTTCCCTTAGCAATGATTTCGCCGTCCACGATCCGCACTTCGGTACCTTTTACAACTTGTCCGGGCGAACCGATTCGTACATTCCCGGGCTGTGTAAACGTAATCATCGGAGCGGCTTCGCTCATGCCGTAGCCTTCTAAAACCTCAAAGCCAAGGGTTTGGAAGTCACGCCCCACCAATGGATCCAGCGCAGCACCACCTGAAACCAAAAACTCGATAGCACCACCAAATTTTTCATGCACGGCTTTAAATACCTTCATGCTAAAACGCTTCGATTGCAGTTTACCGGCTAGCTTAAACAGCATATTGGCCAAAGCACTTTTCTCGATTTTTGATTTAATGCCTTTATGAATAGCCGAAAAAAGCCGAGGCACACCAATTATTATAGTGATGCTGTTATCTTGCAACGTTTTCATTATGTCTTCGGTTTTGAGCGAAGGACTGATGGCAATTTCGGCACCCAATGAAAGTGGGATAATCATGGTGCCAACAAGTGGAAAAACATGATGCAGCGGCAGCAAAACCATTACCCTTGAGTCGGGATTGTAAATTGGGATGTGTTTGGAAACGGCTTCGATGTTTTGTTGTAGGTTTTGGTAGCTCAACATCACGCCTTTAGGGCTTCCTGTGGTACCTGAGGTATAAATGATAACCGCGGTATCTGAGAGGTTTATTGCGGGCATCGTTATAGTAGAATCAGACGCATCTGCTTCTACTTCAACATCATCAATCAATATCATTTTAGCCTGGATATCGGCCTCATAAATGGCTTCATCCATGAGTTTTTTACCCAGCTTTGAACAAAAAATAACAGCAGGTTGGGCATCTTTTAAAATATAGGCAACCTCCGAAGCAGAAGCCATAAAATCGATAGGAATAGCAACACCTTTTTTTTGCCACACGGCATAAAAGGCTGTTACCCAGCCAGGCGTATTTTCAGAATAAACGACTGCGAGATCACCGGCTTTTAGCTCAAATTGATTGCTGAAAGCAGCGATTCTATTATAAAACTGTTGATAACTTATAGCCTGAGAGCCAAATTTGATTGCGGTTCTAAGACCGTGATTTTTAAGCATAAATGATTGTAAGTGAGGGATAATTTTAAAATTGCCGCTACAAAAGTAGCTTTTATATTGATGCAGCGGCTATTGTCTTTTAGTTCCTTCACGCTATTAAATCATTTTCAACTCAAATGTATTAAAACTGTTAAAAAGTAATATTTGAGCTGCAAATCTACTATCATAGCGTTTTTTATGAGGTTCTGGTTTGAAAATTATTTACTCAAGCCAAAAAAACCTTAGGTTTGCCTATGATTTTATTCGACCTTCTTTACAATTTAAGTGCCTTAGTGGCTATTAGTGTTTTGTCGGGTTTTATCGTCTTGCGCTTCAGTCCCTTTCAGTGGAAAGGCAAAGTCCTACAGGGTTTACTTTTTGGTGCAGCGGCTTTAATTGGGATGCTTTACCCCTTTGTACTTACCGAAGGTATAATTTTTGATGGCCGTTCAGTTGTCATCAGCATGGCTACTGCTTTTTTTGGCCCGGTTTCAGGCTCGATTGCTGCACTGATTGCACTACTTTACCGTTATTTTGTAGTTGGTGGTTCAGGCATGCTTACCGGCTCGCTGGTCATTATTTCTTCTTTTATGATTGGTTGGGCTTTTTATTGGTACCGCAAGCACAAACAGTTATCTAAGTTTTCGCTTGGTCAGCTCTACCTGTTAGGGCTCATCGTGCATCTGGTGATGTTGCTTTTGATGTTCACCCTGCCCGAAAGCCATAAGAAAGAGGCTTTTCAATTGATAAGTGTAACGATCGTGGGTGTATTTCCTTTTGTTAGTTTGTTAATCGGGAAAATATTGTCAGACCAGGAGCAAAACCGCCTATTGCTTAATTCGCTCAAGGAAAGCGAGGAGCAATACCGCTTGCTGGTTACCCATCAAACCGATCTGGTTGTGAAAATTGATGCCAAATACAAGCTTAGCTACCTAAGCCCTTCGTATTGTAAGTTGTTTGATAAAACTGAAGAGGAATTGCTTGGCAGTAACTTTATGGCATTAATCCACGAAGATGACCGAAAGCTTTCGTTGGAGGCGATGAAAAGGCTTAAAATGCCGCCATATAGTACGTATTTCGAGCAGCGCCTGGCAACTCCCAAAGGCTATCGCTGGCTGGCCTGGTCAGGTAAAGCTGTTTTGAATAAGGATAAACAAATTGAAGCGGTGATAGGTGTAGGCAGGGATATTACGGAACGCAAAAACGCGGAAATTGACCGCGAACGCAGCGAACAGCGCTATCGCCACCTGTTTAATGCTTCACCTGTGGGCATTATATTGGAAGATATGGAAGGGCTTATACTAGATGTCAACGAGACGTTTTGTAAGGTTTATGGCTATGAAGCCGGTGAACTTATTGGGCAAAACATCAGTTACTTAGTGCCTGAACAAACCAAGCATCAGGTGAACGAAAACCTTAAAAAAATTATTAAACATAAAGTGCTTCACAGCATTGTACCCGGTATTACCAAGCATAAAGAACCTAAAGTACTGGAACTGCTGGAGACGGTTATCACCCTATCTGATGGGCAATTAGGTATTTTATCTATTGCAAACGATATCACAGAACAGGAAATGACCAAAACCCATCTTAAAGAAACACGCATCCGTAACGCAGCTATTATTTCGGCCATACCCGATACAATGTTGTCCATCAATAAAGAGGGGTTGATCGTTTCTTTAGTTTCTAATCAGGAAGCTAAGGTCGCTTTTGGTAGTGAAAAGATTTTTCTCAACAGGACAGTCTGGGAAGTGTTGCCTAATTTGACCACCACTAAGGTTACCGGGTATTTGAATCAGGCCTTTGATAGCGGCGAATTAGTCACTTTTGAATACGATACAAATGCCGGTAATCAACAGCAGTGCTATGACATTCGGATGATAAAAAGCAGCGAAAATGAGGTGTTGGCTATCGTGCGCGACATTAGCCAGCGCAAAATGCAAGATGTTGAGCTCAGACAGCAGGCGCGGTTTATCGAGACCTTGCTCGATAGTGTTCCAAACCCCTTATTTTATATGGATACTACAGGTGTTTACCTTGGTGTAAATAGAGCTTTAAAGGAGTTTTACGGCATTGAAGCAGAAGATATTGTGGGCAAAAACATCTTTGATCTTTCGTTTGAAAACGATGCTGAGAATCGCAACGCCAGTGATTTTGCCATTTTTGAAGGCCGTGAAGGACAGCAGGTTCTCGAGCGCGAAATCAGACTAAAAGACGGCATCCTGAAAAATGCCCTGATAACCAAGTCGCCTTTCCCAAATAGTGAGGGAAAAATTGGTGGGCTAATCGGGATTATTGTTGATATTACCGAACGCAAACGTATGGAAGAAGATTTGCGAAACGCTAAAAATAAGGCAGAAGAGAGCGACCGGCTAAAAACATCCTTCCTCAATAATCTGTCGCATGAAATACGCACGCCCATGAATGCCATTGTGGGCTTTGCCGATCTGTTGGATATGGGTTATCCGCCCGAGCAACAAAAGGGATTTATTGCCACAATCAACAACAATGCCAATCAGCTGTTGCGCATTATTGACGATGTGCTGACCATTGCTAAATTTGACTCTGAAAAGTTGTCGATTAAGACAGAGCCCTTTGTGCTGAATATGCTTTTCAAGGATCTTTTTGAAACTTTTGAACCAGAGGCAAAAAAACAACAGCTGAGTCTGATTGTCGATAACAAAAACTTGCCCGACGACTATATCTTTAAAGGTGATCGGATAAAAATACGGCAAGTATTGGCGGGATTTATTTCCAATGCACTAAAATATACGACAAAAGGCGAAATCCGTTTTGGCGCTGAAATAACCGGAAACAACCTGCTTCGCTTTTATACGGCGGATACCGGATTGGGAATCGCGGCATCGGAGCAGGAAAAAGTGTTTGACAGGTTTTACCGAACTAACGAAGCTCAGCACCTTGCCATTCGTGGCAATGGCCTCGGACTCAGCATTGCCAAAGAATTGGTAGAGCTTATGGACGGTACAATACATTTGGAATCGGAAGCTGGAAAAGGATCGGAGTTTTCGTTTTGTTTGAAGGTGTAAGAAGGCTTCCATCGCTAGTGTGGATTTGCCTGCGCAGAGTTGGCCGAAGTGCAACATTGCCATACCCTACTTTATGTCAGATTATTACGGCATTATTTCTAATTCGACGTTTTGAAGTCCTTAGAGACGTTAAAAAGTCATTTTAATTTTTGCTTATAAATCAATCATACTTCTATTTTTGGCACCACGCGAAGGGATTTGCGCAGCGGGTTCCGAAAAAGTTGCCGAAGAATCCGGACTCGTATAAGTTTGCCGGAGAAAGGAGACTTGACACGTGTTGACGATCTCGTATGTAGCGAATGCTACCGGATAATTCCACGAAGTAAATACTTCGCGGAACCGGGGTCCATAGAGACTTTCAAAAGTCAGTCGAAGCCTCTTGATTAACCCCGGCCTTCAGGCCGGTGGTTTGTGCATCGCCTTGCGTATTGGGCTTTAGCCCTGCCCGTAACCATTCCGCGCTGCATCCGCTGCGTGGAATTATCTTGTAGCTTTTGCTACACACGCAATTGCATACCAAAAACGCTATTTGGAGTTTACGATTGCGTGCTATATACTGCATTATATCAGTTATTTACAATGTATTTGTCTCAGGTTTTTAATCGACGTTTTGAAGTCCTTAGAGACGTTAAAAAGTCATTTTAATTTTTGCTTATAAACTAATCATACCTCTATTTTTGACACCACATGAAGGGATTCGCACAGCGGGTTCCGAAAAAGTTGCCGAACGAATCCGGACTAGTAAAAGTCTGCAGGAGAAAGGAGACTTGACACGTGTTGACGATCTCGTATGTAGCGAATGCTACCGGATAATTCCACGAAGTAAATACTTCGCGGAACGGACGTTCAAAAGTCTTCATTCACGCCAGCTTCAACTTTTCATCGTCCGACCCCGTATTTGGCATGGGAGGACATGAAAACGTTGATATAAGAAACCTAATTTCTATTTCTTTTATGGACGTTTTGAAGTTCTGCCTATAGTTTCAATTGATCCATGGCATAAGCATAAGCGCCCACAGCCACTGCCGAAGCTGTTCCGAGGCGACTGATTCCAATTCCTGTTTTTTTGTGCGGGTCGTACCACACTTCTTTCTCTGAAAAAGGTACCTTAATCATGCTGCCTGTTTTGGCAGAAAACTTTACCAGATCGTTTTCGTTTTGCAGGTTGTAGGCATCAATTTCCATTCTGGGAAAAGTATTTCCATTCAAGCCTGTAAATGGTGCGTTGAGCAGTGAAATCAGCTTTGGCATAAAGACAGGCCATGCACCGGAAAGTCCGCCACCAATAACCACCAAGCCATCCACCAGTGTAACGGCATTAGCAATGGCATCAGCCAGCGCGGTGGCCAGTTCGTCCCAGGCTTTGAGGGCTGCTTCCTGGTTTCCGGGACGCCGTTGCATTGCAATTTCGTAAATATCGAAAGGTTCGGGTGCTTGTGCGATAGGAATTTTTGCGGCTTCTGCAAAAACACGTTTCACAGCACGTATGCTGATGCTGTCTTCTGCGCTGGTGGTGGGGATGAGCAGGTTGCGCATGCGGTTTATCTCGCCTCCGGCAGAATTGTCGCCGCGCAAAAGTCTTCCTTCTGCAATAATGCCACCGCCGAAGCCTGTGCCGAGCGTGAGGCCAAGCAGGTTTTGATAGCGCTTGGGATTGCCTTGTTGTTCCAGCAGTTGGTTTACTTCGGGAAGAAGTCCGGCCAAAGCTTCACCATAAGTGAATAAATCGCCGTCGTTATTGATAAAAACCGGTACTTTAAAATGGTCTTCCAGCATGGCTTTTAGGGCTACGCCTCCGCGAAAATGCGGCATATTTTCCAAGTCACCGATGATACCATTGGCGTAGTCTGCTGGTCCGGGAAAACAAAAACTAATAGCAGCGGGTTTGCATTGGCAGCGCTTTTGGGTTTCTTCAAAACCTGTGATAATTTGCTTTAAAACAGCCTCAAGAGAATCGCCTTTCGCGGAAAGCGTGAAAGGTTCAATTTGTTCGCTGGCATTTTTTACTGCCGAAAATGTAAAACCTGTGCCACCTGCATCAAGCACAAAAACACTTGCCTGATTTTTGGCATCGGGAGAAAGCTGAGAAATACCCATTGTGATGTGTGTTGTAAGTTCAAAAAAGTAGTTGAGTAAGTAGGAAAATTTTCAATGCTCAAATTTACAAGATTTATTGCTTGCTCAGGCGAAAATTATTGGTGAGAAGGAGGGTTTTTGCAGAAATGTTGGTGGGGAAAAGTCTTTCATTATTTTGTTTCTTGAATGTTGTTAGGATCTTGACGACAATCAAAAATATTAGCAATTTCAATTCTATTGGAATCGGAATTTATCCAATAAACGATCTTATAGTTTTTAAAAACCAAATAACGAAATTTTTGTTTTCTGTTTGATAGACTTAATTCGACTTGTCCAATTTCAGGCTGTTTCTCTAAATCAATCGTGGCATCTACAATTCCATTGATTAATTTTTGAGCTAAACGCTTACCCGCTGTTACACTATAATAGCTATAAATATTATTAAGTTTGTCCTCTGCCAATTGTAACCAATATATTTCTAATCCCATTTTTGGATTTTAGCTTTTAAGTCTTCGGCTTTAATCATTCGTCCGTTTTTCGAGTCTTTCATGGCTTGGTCAATTTCTGCGTTGTATTGGCTGCGACTCATTGGTTCTTGATTTTTCATAAATAGTTCAGCCTTTCTTTTTCGCAATAACTTTTCAAGTCCGCTAACTATTTCTTCGTTTTGCAGGCTTAAAAATTCTTGAACGAAAGCTATTTTTCGGGTTTCTAAGTCCATTTTTTTATTTACTTTTTATCAAAGATACAAAATTTGCCAATTTTAGTAAATATTTTCCGCTAAAGGAACGATTTCATTCTTATTCCTATCGAATCGCTTCCACCGGAATTTCGGCTGCCAGCTGCCAATCAATCATGGCGTTAAAAAGCTTGAAGCTGCTATATCTGGCTAAATCCGAAAGCCTGATTTCCTGTTCGTGGATGATTCCCTGATTCAATAAAAACTGACGCTGAACACCTTTTAAAAGTGGCTTGTCGGGCGTAAACCAATGACTGCCTGCGCGGAAAGCAATGTTGCAATAAGAGCTGTCGGTGATAAAACCCTGTTTTACGAAAAGCACATCATCGCAAGATTCACGCTTTTTATAGATTTCGTTGATCGCCTCCCGATTGCTGTATTTGAGTGCATAATTTAGTGCATCGGCTTCTACGATTTTTAAGCTGTTGATTGGCTTGTAGTTGTATGCAATTAACTCAGGATAAGCGAATTGTTTTCCATAAAGTATCCGGCATTTGAAAATTCCTTGTTGTGGGATTTCATGCTGTGATAGAAAACTTTCAAGATTCAAATTATCTTCCAGGTTCAAGGCTTGCTTCCGGGAATAATCAATCCTTTGTTGATGCAAGCCCAGGTGACGAAACTGGCCATCTTTCAGGAAAATACTTTCTAAGAGCGGAAAGGTGTCGGGCATGGCTGGCATACATTTAGAGACTTAAAAAGGGAGATAAATTTTTTGGAGTAGTTCGTTGTATTCGCTATCGCATTGGCTGTTTACAGTGATTCCACCGCCTGCTTTAAAAACCAATCCAGCCTTGTCCTGTTCGATAAATCTGATCATCACGCTGCTTTCGAGGTTTTTACCGTCAAAAACGCCCATCACGCCGGTGTAAAAACCACGTTCGTAATTTTCGGCTTCCTGAATCAGCTCAACAGTTCTCTTTTTGGGTGCGCCACTGATAGAACCTGCTGGCAAAAGCTTGGAAAAAATTGTACCAATTTCATTGACGTAATTTGACGGTAATTTTCCGCTTATCACAGAGGAAGTTTGTAGCAATGCGCCTTTGCTTGTCTGGATTTTTTCCACATAACGAAAGCGGTCCACGCACACGTTTTCTGCCACGCTGTTGAGGTCGTTGCGCAGTAAATCCACAATGGTGTAATGCTCTGCTTTTTCTTTGGGATCGGCCAACAAAATTTGTTCGGCATTCGGAAGATTGGCGTCAATAGTACCTTTCATGGGATAGGTAAAAATTTTTCCGTCAATGATTTTTATAAAAGGCTCTGGCGAAAAAACCGTGAAACGATTGCGCAGCCAAAGTTTATAAGGTGCTTTGCTGCGGGCATAAATTTCTTCCAGCGTTAAAGTGGTGTCTATACGCACGGGCATCGTAAGATTAAGCAAATACGAATCGCCGCGCCGCAAATGAAACAGCACCTTTTCAAAAGCTTTGCGATATACTTCTTCGTCCAGGCCTAAATGGGAAAACGTGTATTTTTTTTCCGGAATATCACTTGGGGTTGTTGTATTTGTATATGCGCCTATATGAAATTTTAAGACATTGTTATCCAATTTATTAAGTACTTTCACGATCGGTTCGCGCAAGGCGAAATCCAGCACAAACAAAAAAGGTTTGGCTGCTTTCGCAAGCGCATTCATGGTTTTAAAAGCCGGGTGCAAACTATCCATATGGCAAAGATAAAAGCTTATCCTTACTTTTGCGGTTCAATACAATACTATGAAAAGATTTTTTACACTTACTGCTTTTTTGCTGCTTACGCTGGCCATCCGGGCCGAAGATACACTAACTGTGATGCACTACAACTTGTTATACTACGCCGCTAACACCAGTTTTTGTACGAACGAAAATAACAATCTTGACGAAAAAAACATCCATTTGAAATTGATTTTAGATGCGGTGCGTCCTGATATTTTTACTGTGAATGAGATTTCAGCTTTGGAAGTGAATCAGCTTGGGCTGATGGAAAACACCTTGAATGTGAATGGTGTAAATTATTATCAAAAAGCTGCTTCGAGCAATCAGGCAGGCAGTGGTATCGTGAACATGATGTATTACGATTCGCGCAAGCTTAGGCTTAAAACGCAGCATACAGCCCAAAATTATATCCGCGATATTGATGTGTATGAGCTGTATTATATTTCCGACGATTTGGCACAAGGTGATACCAGTTTTGTGGTGTGCGTGGTAGCACATCTAAAGGCTGGCAACAGCAATGATAATATGGGCAAGCGCAAGATTATGGCCGAAAATGCAATGGCCTTCCTGGAAGCACGCTATACCGCCGAAAATGTGCTTTTTATGGGCGACTTTAATACGTATAGCAGCTCTGACGATGCTTACCAAACCATCACCAATTATGGTAATGCTGATATTCGATTTATTGATCCCATTGATATGCCGGGTGCCTGGAACAACAACAGTACTTTTGCTGCAATTCACACACAGTCAACCCATAGTAGTAACAATGGCTGTGCTTCATCTGGTGGGATGGACGATCGTTTCGACTTTATCTTGATTTCTGATGAAGTGCGTTTTGGCACAAAAAGTATCAGTTACATCGAAGATAGCTACAAAGCTTATGGGCAAGATGGCCTTCATTTCAACGGAAACATCAATTCGCCACCAGCAAATGCTGTGGTTTCTGAAGAGATTGTGAATGCGCTCTTTAATATGTCGGATCATTTGCCGGTGGTTTTGCAGTTGTATGTGGATAAAACCCTTGATGTTTATGAACAACAGCGTAACCCGTTTTTGGCTGGATTACTGAATAATCCGGTTGCTGATTTGCTCAGGCTGAGTTTTTATCAGCCAAATGCTGGAAGTTTAACTTTCAATTTGTACAATATGCAAGGCCAAATTGTAAAAACCGAATCACTTGATTTCGGCGCAGGCAAACAGCAATTCTCCATGAAGATGCAAAATATTCCTGCCGGATTTTATTTATTGCAACTCACCAACGAAAAAGGATTATCATCGGTGATGAAAGTGATGGTGAGGTAGTTGATAGGCACAACAACCAATAATATTTTTGCGTGTTAAAGCTTTTTAACAAGCACTTTAAGAAAATGTTTTTCATTCTGATTGGTTAGATTGCTATCTTTAAAGTTTATATTCTGTTGATATTCAATGGTTAATATCTTTTTCCCCTACTTAAAATAACATGATTCTAACATAGAAATGATACAGGTTTCACTTTTTTAAGTATTTGCATAAAACCACAGAATGTTTATTTTTGAAGAATAATAAATAGGTATGCAAATTCTTGGAATTGATATTGGAGGTAGTGGCATAAAAGGCGCGCTGGTAAATACAACAGATGGCACAATTATCGGCAAACGACACCGCATTGCCACGCCCCAACCTGCTACGCCTGAAGCGGTAGCACAAACAGTAAATAAAATTATTAAACATTTTGATTATAAAGGGCCTGTTGGCTGCGGCTTTCCGGCTTTGATACAGCATGGAATAGCCAAAACTGCCGCCAATATCGACAAGACCTGGGTTGATATTGACGTAGAAAAACTGCTCTCAGAAGCTTCCGGACAAAAAGTTTTTGTGATAAATGATGCTGATGCGGCCGGTTTTGGCGAGCTGCTTTTTGGCGCAGGAAATGGTCATCAAGGTAAGGTGATGTTGCTCACAATTGGTACCGGAATTGGCTCTGCCATCATGAATAAAGGAGAGTTACTGTCTTCTACAGAACTTGGCCACCTCGAATTTAAAGGCGACAGCGCCGAACTGTATTGCTCGGATGCTGCACGTGAGCGGGATGAATTGAGCTGGGAAAAATGGGGAAAACGCTTCAATAAATACCTGCTGTATCTGGAAATGTTGTTTTCGCCCGATATGTTTATCCTTGGCGGAGGTGCCAGCAAAAAATTTGACAAATATAGTGATCAGCTCACCGTAAACGCTAAAGTTGTTCCGGCAAGGCTGCGCAATTTTGCCGGAATAATTGGCGCTGCCTGCTATGCAGCACGTAATTAGCGTTAGAGCTTTTTTTTTACGGTAATATTCAAACTGCAAAAAAACCAAACAACCAACCCAATGCTTGAATTATCGACTTTACAACTTCAGCAACTCGACTTTATTGGCCTGCAAACACTTGTAAAATGGGCTGAAAAGGAAGGATGGAATCCGGGACCTTATGATGCGGCAGTTTTTTGGGCTACCGATCCCGCAGGTTTTGTGGGCTATTATATTGATGGCGAATTAATTGCTGGAGGTTCAATTGTTTCTTACGCAGAGCGCTTTGGTTTTATGGGATTTTTTATCGTGAAACCAGAATTTCGATCGCAGGGCATTGGGAATAAGCTTTGGATGGAACGTAGAAACCGTTTGTTATCACGCTTGAAGCCCGAAGCAGCCATCGGCATGGATGGCGTGGTGACCATGCAGGATTTTTATCGCAAAGGCGGATTTGAAACGGCTTTCAGGGATGAGCGCTACGAACGCAAAGGTGAAAAATTTGAGCTGGAACAACAGCTCAGTCGAATTGATTCAAAGGATTTTCCTGAAATTCTGACTTATGACGCTGCATGTTTTGGCCTTGAGCGACCGCAGTTTTTAAAGCCCTGGCTTGAAATGCCCCAAAGCCATGCGTTTAAGTATGTAGAAAATGGTTTTATCAAAGGATTTTCGGTGTTGCGTAAAGCTGGTGTGGGTTATAAAATCGGGCCGCTGTTTGCAGACAATTTACAGGCTGCCGAAGCACTCTATAAGGCCTGCCTGAATGCAGTTTCGGGCAAAGCTGTGTTTTTAGATATCCCGGTGAATAACCCTTTCACGCTTGCTTTGGTGAAAAAATACCGGGCTACTTACGTTTTTGAATGCGCCAGGATGTATCACGGAAAACCACCCAAACAAGCGCTTGATAAGATTTTTGGGGTAACAACTTTTGAGTTGGGATAACCCGAAGTTATTCGTTGTAAACTCCCTATTCTATAAACAATTCAGCGGCAATGCCATCAGCAAACAGCTTTCCTGAGGTGGTGAGTCGCAGCACATTTTGCTCAATGTATAAATGGTTTTTTGTAAGCGCGGGCTGCGCCAATTGCAGGCAATAATTGCTGTACTTTTCGCCAAAAGCGTTTTGAATATGTGTTAAATCGCAGCCCCAGCTGGTGCGCAAGCTCGTCATCACATATTCGTTATAACGTTGGTCTAAGCTCAGTATTTCCTTCTCAAAAACCGCTGTCGAAACACCCGCCATTTCGATGTATTTTGTAAGATGCGACACATTCCACTGGCGTGAAACACCATTATAAGAATGCGCCGAAGGCCCCAGCCCGAGGTAGTTTCCGCCAATCCAATACAAGCTGTTGTGTTTGGAATAATGACCGGGTAGCGCAAAATTGGAAATTTCGTAATGCACAAATTCCGCTGCTTCCATGCGTTGCATCAACAGCTCAAAATGCTGTGCCGACTGCTGTTCGTCAATCGCTTGCAACTTCTCTTTTCTAATCAGATGTGCCAATGCAGTGCGTGGTTCAACAGTAAGCGCATAAGCCGATAAATGTTTGTTACCGGTTTCAAAAAAATAATCCAGGTTGGCGGCCCATTTTTCGTTAGTAAGCGTGGGAATGCCGTAAATAAGGTCGATAGTAAGTTTATCAAAGCCGGCAGCAAAAGCGTTTTTTATCACACTTTTGGCCTGAGCCGAGTCGTGCACCCTGTTCAGATAAACCAAATCATCGGCATGAAAACTCTGCACGCCAATACTCAATCTGTTGATACCTAACTCAATAAGCTGATTGATCTTTTCTTTGGTCAGGTCGTCGGGATTTCCTTCCAAAGTAATTTCTACTTCGGGATGGATATTGTAGTGTTGGCGTAAATTTTGAAGGATAAGTTTAATTTCGTCTGCCGAAAGCATGCTGGGCGTGCCGCCACCAAAGTAGATAGTTTGCACCTCCTCGTCGTTTAGATAAGCTTTTTGTAATATAATTTCGCGGTTTAAAGCCTGCAAAAACGCGTCTTTATTTTGCAGTGATACCAAAGAAAAAAAATTACAATAATGACATTTTTGTTTGCAAAAAGGGATATGAAGATAGATACCGGCCATCAAATATAGTTTTAAGCGATATGAACATTGTATAAAAGATTTTGTTTAAGCTTCTTATGGTTTTACAAAAGAATCATTAAACAAACCGTAACAAAAATAATCTAATCTAACATTTAAACTTAATTATGAAAAAATCTGTTTTATCCTTAGTCTTTATACTCATCGCTGGATTTGCTTTCAGCCAGACTACCAATTGGAAAATCGATCTCGCTCACTCTAACGTAACTTTTGAAGTGGATCACATGGTTGTTTCTACCGTTACCGGTAAATTTCAAGAATTTGAAGGTGATATCAAAGCCGACAAAGCTGATTTTTCTGACGCAAAAGTAAGTTTTACCATTCAGGCTACTTCGGTAAACACCAACAACGAGAAACGCGATAATCACCTCAGGGGTGAAGATTTTTTCAATGTGGATAGCCATCCTGAAATCACTTTTGTAGGTAAAAAGCTTACACCCGAAAGTGGAAAAAAATACAAACTCGTTGGTAATCTCACCATGCACGGTGTTACCAAAGAAGTAGAACTTGATGTAAAATTCAATGGTATTATTAAAGATCCGTGGGGCAACACCCGCGCGGGTTTCAAGGTGAGTGGTGAGCTGAATCGTGAAGATTTTGGCTTGGTTTACAATACAGCACTTGAGGCTGGCGGAGTACTTATCGGCAAAGAAGTTGAAATACAGGTAAACCTCGAGCTGGTTAAAGAATAGACTGAATTAACGTCATTTACTTATAGGTTGAAATGCGGGTTATGCCCGCATTTTTTTTGTGTATAAGGTTTTGCTTGTCTATTGAGTTACTTCCCAGTAAATGTTCTGACACTAATCTGTTGGTAAACATCAAGACTAATGGATAACAAAACCCTGATTATCATAATAAAACTTTAATTAATCATATTGTTGTTTGAAAGGTATCACAAATTCACACTTTTTCTTTCTACTTTATCTTGAATTCTCGTAAAGTGAATTGACAATTTCAAAAGAAACAGATAAGAACCATAATCACTTAATGTAAACAATCTTCTTTCTTTAAGATTTTCTCTGGAAATTAATTTGTTTGGGAAATTACAAACTCTATCAAAAAATACAATAGAATCATCAACTTTACCTGCTGCTTTTGGCAGAAAAAAAATTTGTGTTACTTCTTGATTCTTTATAGATTGAATATGTGAGTCTATTTGTTCTTTTAATTTTTCTGAGTTCTTGTACAGCGCCTCTTGATACTTTGTCAGGTTAAATAAAGGAGCATACACCACTTGTGATGGAAAATTTCTAATGTTTACCAAATCAATATCACAGGTGTTTGATAAAATCATACTTGGAACAGGTTTGATGGTAGGGTTAGGCAGATTTACAAATAACATATCAATTAGACCATCTCCTTGATAAATTACATCAGTGTCTATGAGGTGATTTGTATAAAACCTGGAGTCGATATTATTTGGGAAATCCTTTAAACTATCAAATAGTTCTTTGTCTGATTCAGCAGATAAGTACTTGGGTAAATATAATTTGAAGTCTTCTAATTTCATATCAAATCCCAAAAATTAGCATTGACAATATCAACATACTCACTTTCAATGTCTTTTGAGTTTTCTAATAAGTTTTGCGTAAATGAAATCAGGGTATTTATTTTTTCAACATCTTCATTATGAAAGCTATAATCAGACGAGTGGTTGAATGCCTTATCCCTCCAGTTAGCAATTTCAACTTGATATTCAAATGTTACTTCATGCTGCGGAGTTATACAGCTTTCTGTTTCAGAGTTTAAGCTCACAACACTAGAGCTTAATGTTGCTAAAACAACAAGATTAGATAATGCAGTGTTCGTTAACATATTAGTAAGTTGGGTTTAAAGTTTTTAGAAATTCACCTTTCAATAAGCTAAAAAAAAGTTCCTTTTCTTTGGCATGAGCTCCAGAAATCAAGTCATCTTTGTCTTTAAAAAAATTAGTCAAATTTGATTCTGTATAAGTATCAATATCAATAATTGACCCTAATTTGTTATTTTGATTTGCATTATTAGCAACCTGTAAAGAACTCTTATAATCTCCCTGTTCTATTTCTGTACGAATAATGGTGTTCTCATAAGCGATATTATTTTTGCCAATGCTAATTTTTAAATCAATATTCTTGAAAATATCATTGTCAAAAAAATTAATGTAGCGAATCCCTATCCTCAGCACAGTACCAATAATACCTACTTTCTCTATTCTATCCAATATGCTAAATATTTGTTTAGAAAACATATCCCATCCAACATAGTTTGGAAATGAGCTTATGGCAAGAACATCTGGACCTATTTGAGCAACAAAGTTGGGATTTGAAATCCGATAAAGCGGTTTAAATTTAAAATTAGGGTCAGTAGCTCTCACAGCTTCAGGTAATTGTAAAATAGGAAGATTTTCAACTTTAGGGAAAGTAGTCTGTAATACATTATAAATCATACCAAAAACGGCACTAGGATGTAGTTTAGTTGTGAATCTAACCTCAACTGATGCGTCTAGTATAGGACACGGATTTATAGCTTTTGGTAATGTCATCTTTTATATCAGATATTTTTTACAAATCTAACTCCTTTTAATAAAAAATCAAAATAATGGATGTTAATTTATCTTGTTAAATGAGCTATCACATGGATATCATCTAACCATTCAAAAGGTATACTTTTATAACGGATTCTTAGTGTCTAAAAAAACCTGTATTTTTGTTGCTGAATCATACTCATTTTAAAATTAGATTTATGAAGAAAATTTTGATTGCTGTTGTAGCGCTAGGCTTTATGCTAACAAGTCTGCAAAGCCAAGCCTGCACAAACTACCTGGTTACCAAAGGAGCTTCAGTAGATGGCTCAACCATGATTACTTATGCGGCTGATTCGCATGTTTTGTATGGCGAATTGTATCATTGGTCGGCTGGTGTGCATCCTGCCGGAACGATGATGGAAATTCACGAATGGGACACTGGAAAATACCTGGGAAAAATTGAACAGGCGCCACGTACCTATAATGTGGTTGGCAATATGAACGAGTTTCAGGTGGCTATTGGCGAAACCACCTATACCGGCAGAACTGAATTGCAGGATACCACGGGTATTATGGACTACGGAAGCCTGATTTACACTACCTTGCAACGCGCCACCAGCGCCCGCGAGGCCATAAAAATTATGGTGGAACTTACCAATAAATACGGTTATTACAGCACGGGTGAGTCCTTTAGTATTGCCGATAAAGATGAGGTTTGGATTATGGAAATCATCGGTAAAGGTGTAAATATGAAAAAAGATAAAAAGTCCGGACAGATGGTCAATGCCAATAAAGGACTTCTTTGGGTTGCACTGCGCATTCCCGATGGTTATGTGAGTGGTCATGCCAATCAGGCACGTATTCAGACTTTCCCGTTAGAGAATGGAAAACAGTCGATTACATCTAAAGACATGGATAAAATCATGAATCCTGAGGTGGAAGTGATTTATGCCGCCGATGTAATCACCTTTGCCCGCGAAAAAGGCTGGTACAAAGGCGATGATGTGAACTTTAGCTTCTCGGATACGTATGCTCCCGTAGATTTTGGTGGCGCCCGCTTCTGTGATATTCGTGTGTGGACCATGTTTAACCGCGTTAGCGATGGCATGGATAAATATTGGGAATATGCCAAAGGAAATATCGAACATGCTGAAAAATTTGAAGATGGCACCCCCAATCCTAACAAATATGCTACTAACCGTATGCCACTTTGGGTGAAGCCCGAAAAGAAAATTTCTGTGCATGATATGATGATGTTTATGCGCGACTATTTGCAAGATACGGAGCTGGATATGAGTGCCGATTTTGGTGCCGGCCCATACGGACTACCCTACCGCTGGAGACCATTAACCTGGAAAGTGGATGGCATCACTTATGTGAATGAGCGTGCTACGGCCACACAGCAAACCGGTTTTTCGTTTGTGACACAGTCACGCACTTGGTTGCCCAACGAAATCGGTGGAATTATCTGGTGGGGCGTTGACGATGCCAATGCAGGTGCTTATATGCCACTTTACAGCAGCATAACAGAAAGTCCTGCACATATCGAACGTGGCAATGGTGCGCTGATGGAATGGTCAGAAACATCCTTGTTTTGGATTACAAATATGATTTCTAACTTCGCGTACACCCGTTATAATATGATTCAGCCCGATGTGAATAAGGTGCGCGACGGCCTGGAAGGAATGTTTATCGACCGCGTAACAGCTACCGATGAGGCTGCCCTAAAACTGTATAAAGAAGACCCTTCCAAAGCAGTGGCTTACCTTACCGATTACAGTAGCGATCAGGTGGCACGTACTTTTAATGATTACCAACACCTTTACCGTGAGCTGTTTATGAAATATATGGACGGCAACGTGAAAACCCGTAATCCCGGATTCCAAAATCCACATGTAGAGCAGCCTGGCTATAGCGAGCAGTTCCTGAGGCAAGTGGTTGAAGATCATGGGGATAAACTAAAAATGATTGAACCTGACGAACATTAAGAGTTCCAGTTTTTAAAGATAAAAAGACGTTACTGGTTCCTGTAACGTCTTTTTTTTGACCTTTGCAGCAGAAAAAATGAAATCATGAAAAAAACTATTGCCCTCGTGGCCCATGACAACCGCAAGCAAGACCTGCTTGATTGGGTTAAACACAATAAAAAATCACTAAATCCGCATCTGTTTTTTGCTACCGGCACTACCGGGAAGCTTGTTGCTACGGTGCTTGACGATGTTACGCGCTTAAAAAGCGGCCCCTTAGGTGGCGACCAGCAGATGGGTGCTTTAATTGCTGATGGAAAAATAGACTACCTGATATTTTTCTGGGATCCTATGACCCTCCAGCCACATGATGTGGACGTGAAAGCACTGCTTAGACTCAGTGTTTTATACAATGTGCCCACCGCCAGCAACCGATCCACTGCCGACTTTTTAATCACTTCACTGCTTTTTGCAGACAGCACTTATGAACCAATTCTTAAGGATTATTCGGTCTATCTGAACCGCAAAACCAGTAAAGAATAGGGATGGTTTTTTTGGTGGGATACGGCAAATTATAAGGCTTTGCAAAAACATTGCCTGCAAACCTCTGTTGCGCCACACTGAAAATTCGCCTATTTTTGCAGCTTGTTACGCATGGCGTAAAACGGCCTCATAGTTCAAGGGATAGAATAGAAGTTTCCTAAACTTTAGATCCAGGTTCGAGTCCTGGTGAGGCTACTTTTAAACACATAAAGCACTCATTTTGAGTGCTTTTATTTTTTATGGGTAAAGAATGGATAGGAATCCCTTTTTCTTAGAAAACAAAACGGCTAACAACAACTAATCAGCTACTTATCATTGAACGATTTTGCAACACAGGTTCATTTTTACATAAATTTAGTTCTATATTTGCAGTTGAAGATAAAAAGACGACTTTTAATTGTAACGTAACAGCCAACGAATCAGTATTTAAACCTTTTGTATGCGTAGCGACAAACATTTATTTCTGCTTATAATTTTACTTTTTGGTTGGGGTTTTAAACTCAATGCCCAAACCTTTACAGATATCAAAGCCGGACTTACCGGGGTAGCCGAAAGTAGCAGTGGCTGGATTAATCCCGATCGCGACGGCGATCCCGATGTGCTGGCTGTAGGAGAGTTTTTTCAGCAGCAAAACAGAAAGCTCAGCTCCAAAATCTATAGCAATCTCAGAAACGACCGTTTCACTGCTATCCAACACCCAATTCCTGATTTTCACAGAGGCGATTTTGATTTGGCAGATGTTGATCTCGATGGTATTGATGATCTGGTTGTTATGGGCGAGCTTAACACCGGCAAGCGTATGAGTCGTCTTTTTAAAGCGACACTACAAGAAAGATTTGTCGCAATGAGCAGTAATTTCGAGCCTTTGCGCGATGGAAGTGTCCGCTTTCGTGATTACGACGACGATGGTGATCCTGATTTGCTGATGACCGGCGAAGACGTAAATGGGCGACCAAGGACTTTGCTCTATCGCAACGACAGAGAAGATGGTTTTAAACTTACTGAAGATATTTTCCCCGGTGTTCGGCGAGGCGTTGGAGAATGGATCGACTACAACCTGGACGGACGCGCAGATATTATCCTCACCGGGATTTCGGAAAACGGACAGCCGATTAGTGTTCTTTTTGAGAATACTGGCGATGGTTTTAAACGGCTCGAAATGGGTTTCGTGCCACTAAAAAACAGCTTCGTAAGTGTTGCCGATGTGGACAATGATGGCGATAAAGATGTGCTGTTGATGGGCGAAATGGTCAACGGACGACTTACGACCCGCCTCTACCGCAACGACCGCGCATTGGGTTTTACGGAAGTTTTGACGCCTTTTGTTGCCGTACGTTCAGGCTTTGCAGACTGGGGCGATATGGATGCCGATGGCGATATGGATTTGCTTATTAGCGGTGAAAGCAGCAAAGGGCCAGTGTCAAAGGTTTATCGTAACGACAGGCGAGACGGGTTTACAGATATTGATGCCGACCTTATACCGCTGTATATGAGCGATGGAGAATGGGGCGATTACGATCTGGATGGCGATCTGGACATCATTATTTCGGGCATGGCCAGCGACTATACCTACCACACCCGCATCTATCGCAACGATGGCCGGCCCGCCGCTATAACTGCTGTTGCCGAGGAGGTTTCGGAAAATATCTGGAATAACCAAACTGTGGTTCCCGAGCGCGCCGAACCAATCTATTATTTCGTATATTCTTCCTCCTACAGCGACCTGAAACAAACTGGCAAGAAAGGCTATTATGCTTTCGTCAGTCCGGTGAAACGACCAAAAAGAGCCTACCAAATGGAGGAAACCTATAATTTGTTATTCCGACAAACCTACCCCACCTGGCCTGATATAGATCAGGGAAATATTATCACCAACGGATTTGCCACCAAAGCAGCAGCCGATCAATCGCGTGCCACGGTAATTGAAGCATATAAGGCAAAGAATTTTGAGATTATTGAGATAAATTGGTGATAAGGATTGTTTCATAAGGTTCTGTTTTAGAACAATATAGCATTTTGTTATATACACATTATCAAAGCATTGTGAGTATATTTGACGTTATAATCATGTTGAATAGTAAAACTGAAAATCAGATGGTAGAGACACCAAAGAATGCGAAATGTTACTGTCGCTGATTTACCTGCTCACAACACCAGATGCGTTTCCTATACATAACCTCCAGATTTATCTCGGGGGTTAAAGATGCACCCACACCCCGAAAACTCTGTAACCTGAATAATTTATAAACTCAACTTTACGTAAATTTTTACTCAAAACAGAGGCTCTATTTAAATACATTGTTGTCCAATAATTTTTATTTTTTTACACCTAAAAGGCACGATATATCAATGAGATAACCAATAACTTCCTCTTTTTTTCTTAGTTTCAGATATCCTGACCCATTATCAGATAATCAGTTTGCTAACAGTTTTTGTTCGTAAAATACAATTGTCGTTGATAAAAAAGTTAGCAGGTCTTGCTGAAGATTTTATTTCGCTTTTCCTTGATGAAAAGCTAGCAAAAATCAAGTGT
>Ga0265293_10000194_pt1 | contig 149902 bp, 123 predicted proteins | sample Munlanlewell138R_FD_192505 | JGI IMG/M metagenome (GOLD analysis project Ga0265293, IMG submission 192505) | Leachate microbial communities from a municipal landfill in Southern Ontario, Canada - Leachate well 138R | ecosystem: Engineered > Solid waste > Landfill > Unclassified | place...
AGTGTTTCACTATGATTTGTTTGGTAAACGAGAAATGAAATATGATTTCCTTTCTGAAAATTCACTAAGAGATGTTGAATTTAAAGAATTAGCATATAACAAACCCTATTACTTTTTTGTACCTAAAGATGATTTAGGAAGAGAATTATATGAAAAAGGGTTTAAGGTTAGTAAACTATTCCCAAATAATACAAGTGGTATTGTAACTATGGGTGATGGTTTTATCATAGCAGACACTAAAGAAGAACTTCATACTCGCATAAATGATTTCTTAAGTAATGATTATTCAGAAATTGAATTAAAACAAAAATATAGTTTAGGGAAAAATTATGGGAAGTGGATTTTAGAAAATAAAGCTGAAATAGAAAAAATTGAAATCAAGCCAGTAGTTTATTCAAATAAGCCATTTGACAATAAATTTACAATTTTCGATAATAAATTACTTTGGCGATGGCGTGATGAAACAATGAAACATTTGTTTAATAAAGATAATATTGCTTTAGTGATTTCAAGACAGTGTGCTGATAATTGGAAATACGTATTCTGTACAAAAACAATTAATTCATTTAATTTGACGGGAACTGCTGGTAGATACGGTAGTGGTTATACTTGCCCACTTTATCTCTATCCAGAAACCAACGGACAACAAACAATTGAACAAACAGAAGAAAGAAAACCAAATCTAAAAGCTGAAATTGTAAACCAAATTGCAGAAAATTTAGGTTTAACTTTCACCAACGAGAAAGAAACCACTGAAAATACTTTTGCACCAATTGACATTTTAGATTACATCTATGCAGTTTTGCATTCACCAACTTACAGAGAGAAATACAAAGAGTTTTTAAAAATTGATTTTCCTAGAGTACCATATCCAAAAGACCAAGACACGTTTTGGCAATTGGTAAAATTGGGCGGAGAAATACGCCAAATTCATTTATTGGAAAGTCCAACGGTTGAGCAATACATAACGCAATATCCAATAGACGGAGATAATGTCGTCAGCCGTAAAATCACAAAAGGAAGTCCTGGTTATGTTGCAGATAACGAAACTCACGGCAAAGTTTACATCAATGATGAGCAATATTTTGACAACGTGCCATTAACAGCATGGGAGTTTTACATCGGTGGCTATCAACCCGCACAAAAATGGCTCAAAGACCGTCAAGGAAGAACCTTAGAATTTGATGATATTTTGCATTATCAGAAAATCATTGTAGCACTAAGTGAAACGGATAGGTTAATGAAAGAGATTGATAAAATTGAATTTATGTAAATGGAGAATTTTTTTGAAAAATATCAGAAAATAATTGAAGAAGCTCAGAAAAATCGTCAAGAAATGGAGAAAAAGGCTTCTGAAAACCCAGAACAATTTCTACAGGAATTAGGAATTGACCCAAACAATTTGGATTTAGATAAATTAAAAAATGTTGCTTCAAATTTATCTGACCAAGCTAAACCGCTCGAAAATATTTTTAAAGGGAAAAATTTTAAGCAATTGAACAATTTTCACAATAAGTTCAAGAGTAGTCCTGAAGCAACTGATGCTGACAAGAAAAAATTACAGGAATTAGGGATTCGAGCTTTTTATGCTGACTTGGAGCAAAAATCTCAATTTTGTTTTATTGAAAAAGATTGTGACAAAATTATTGATGCACATAGTATTCAAGAGAATGGCGAACTTTCCTTGATTGCACAAGATGGAAAAGTATTTCACTTCATTCAAAATGCTCAAAATGGTGGAAAAGAAAAAAACGAAATTGAAATTACTAAAGCCAGTACATTTAAAGGATTTTGCCATAACCACGACCAGATTTTTGAGTCAATTGACCAGAAAAAATGCACTTCCGTTGAACAAGAATATTTTCTTTATTCTACAAGATCCTTTGCATATTCTTATCATAACATTAAGTCATTCAAAGATTACTTTTTGGACATCATAACAGATACCACTTCTAATTTAAACCCATTAATTGATTCTATAAAAGGTTTGGCTGATTCAATTGGGATGAAATTGCCTGAAGAATTAAACAAGTCAGCTGTTCCTGAAATTTCCAAGGAACAAATTGAAACATTAGAAATTGAAAGGTTTGAAAAGCATAGGAAACTGTTAATTGAGATTATAAATAATAAATCCTATAGTCAACTAGAGTACTTGGTTTACGAAAAGGACTTTTTATGCCCTTTGGCTTGTTCCTCGTGGATGGTTCTTCACATTCAATTTGGAAACGGATTTTTAATTACGAGTGACGGAAACACACCTTATTACGGTTTTCCTATAATTATTTCTGTTATCCCTTGTGAAAATAAGACCAAAATTATCCTTGCCAGATTTAAAGCCGATAATGGTAGTGAACTCATTTTTAATCAATGGAGAAACCTAACTTCCGATACGGAAAAGTTTGAAAAAGAATTATCTAAATTGATAATTGAGAATGTTGAAAATTTTTATTTATCACCAATATTTTGGAATAAACTAAGTGAGAGAGAAAAGACAACAATTATTAACGCTGTTACTTTTGAGAAGACTAAATTTCCTGAAAAGCGAACAAATTTTGAGATGATAAATTTCTTTGATCAGAAGTATAAAGTAAAATAAGAAATATGGAAATGCCAACGCTCAACAGCCACACACATTGCCCAACCGAACGCTCAAAACAACCGACAAACTAGCGGGCGAAAAAGAACACCAAATCACTAACAAAGATATTGAAATATAGTTTTACAAACATAGAATCGGTTTTGCTGCATTTGCGCAAAGATGAGAATCTACCTTCTCTAACTTGCTCTTTCAAAGCCTAAAACTGTTATGGATAGACGTAGAACATCCGTATCAACTCGATATTCAAGCTGGACAAACAATTTTGTTGGAGTTTTGCCACCAAACCAATATAAAGGGTGCTAAAATTTTTGCTTACGTACGGGAAAAAAATCTAAGCAATAAAGTATCTGAAATAATGGATATGATGCAGGAGTATGTAAAAAATAATATCCAACATAGAAACTGTCCATAAATGGGGAATTTATTGGTTTCCGATATTCATCGTATTACATCTTTTAGGAGCATTATTAGCGGAATTTTCAACTAAGAAAGGGATTACTTCCAAAATGATAGGAGGTGATTAATATTAGTCATCTGATTATAAGTAAAATGAGAGGATAACATTTTTTTATTTAGTAACTTTGTAGTGTGAAAAAGGGAATAATCATATTCTTTCTACTTTCTTTTCTGAGTGCTAATACGGCATTCGGGGAGGTTTTGAAATTACCTTTACTTATCCACCATTATTTTGAACACAGTCAGGAAGACAACGACAATTCAATTATTGATTTCTTGGCAAAACATTATATAGAGGATATCAATCACCAATATAATGATGCTCATTATACCCAAACATAACAAGATTATGGAATCATGAAGTAAACAACTAAAAACTAATCTTATCTCTAACATTAAATGAATAAACACCTCTATATTATTCTGATTTTTTTACTATATGTCAGTACCCCGTTGCGGGCGCAACAAACATTCTCCGAAACTGAAATAGATAAAAAATACCAAAGAGCAAAAGAGATACGTAGTACAAACTCCGATTCCAGTCTTGTGTACCTTGATCAAATAATAAATTGGGCCAAGACAAACAATCAACCTGAGTGGTTGGTAAAAGCAAACCAACTAATTGCGGAAATATATTATTACCGTAACGAACGTGAGTTGGGTTTTGATTACTTGATTGAAGCACTCGCAGTAAGCGAAAAAAACAATTTAATTGAAGATGAAATAAATGTTCTTTACGCAATCGGACTACACTTCTCCAGAAGTTCCAGAAGAGCCAACAAAGTCATAGATGAAGAAAAAATACACAAAGCGTTGGAGTACCACCAAAAAGGTGTGCAACTGGCTGAAGCAAATGATTTGACAGCCCTTTCAGGAACAGGCTACGGCCATATGGGCACCTGTTTCTTGAGATTGGGTGAAAAGGAAAAAGCATTAAATGTATATCAAAAATCAGAAGCCAATGCCCGAATCGCTAATGACTCCACTAGCATGGGGTATATTCTGGATGATTTGGGGAGTTTACTTTCCGTAATGGGAAAGAAAGACGAAGGAAAAAAACTATTATTAGAAGCGCTTGAAATCAGAAAAAACCTGAAAGACACCTTTCCTTATGCCATCAACCTGAACAACTTGGGAGAATATTACCTAAGTGAAAACGACCATAAAAACGCGAGGAGATATTTTGAATCTTCTCTGGAATTGTCAATAAAAAAACAATACCTGGACTTGGCAATACATACCTCCAAATTGTTGGTTACCATTTATGAAAACGAAAACCAATATAAAAAGGCTTATGACCTGAAAAAACAAGAGATGCAGATGATGGACACCTTGTACAGCATCAACAGGGCAAAATCACTTTTAGAAATGGAAGCCAAATATGAATCTGCCCAGAAAGACAAAACCTTGCTTGAACAACAACAGACCATCCAACAAAAAGAACTCGACATAAGAAAACGAACTTTATGGCTTGTTTCTTCACTGGGGCTATTATTACTAATCGCAGGTGTTTTACTTTATCTTTTTAAACGAAAAGAGGCTTTAGCAAAACAAGCGACTTTGGAGTTGAAGCTTGCCGAAGAAAAAGAACGAACCCGTCTGCAAAAAGAAAGATTGCGCATATCAAGGGAATTGCACGACAATATCGGTTCGTATCTTACACTTATCAATGCCTCCCTTGAAAATTTGCCAGAAATGTCATCGGAACAAATTACGGAGCGTTATCCCAAATTGCAAAAAGCATTATCATTAAGTATGCGTGAACTACGGAAAACGGTCTGGCTACTCAATAATCAAAAGATTATGATTGATGCTCTTACACTGCGTTTACGTGATTTCTTTAAACCCATAAACGAAAACGGAACCAAAATTATCGTACGTTCCCAAGGAAATACCGAAAAAACACTTACAGACATACAGGCGACCCACCTTTTTCGTATTATACAAGAAGCTGTGAGTAATGCCTATAAATATGCCAAAGCCCAAAATATTTATATCAATTTAGAAGTAACAGACAAGATATGCTTTTCAATTACAGATGACGGAATTGGCTTTGAACCTTCCGCTGTCCAAAACGGTAATGGCTTGAAAAATATGCAGTCGAGAATTACAGAACTAAAAGGCGTGTTGCAAATTAAAAGCGAGCCAAATAAAGGCACTAAAGTAAGCGGTTGCTTTTAAAATGAAAAATACGAATAACTGCGTATGGTTAACAAAGCATTAAAAGAATAATTTAGTGGAAAATTATAATAAAAGACCAATGCCCATTCATATTGCCATAGCGGAAGACAATAGCTTTGCCTTGCAAGGGTTGAAAAATCGCTTGGCAAAACATCCCGAAATTATCATTAAACATACTGCCAAAACCGGAGCGGAGTTATTAAAACAACTCAACAAAAATCATAACATCGACTTGGTTTTAATGGATTTGCAAATGCCTGAAATGGACGGTATTGAGGCAACCGCAGCTGTAAAGACCAAATACCCGCAAATCAAAGTACTTATTCTCACCACTTTTGATGATGACGAAAGTCTCTTTAATGCAATATTGGCAGGTGCATCAGGATATTTATTAAAAGAAGACAGCGGAACGGAAATTTTTCAAGCCATTATGGATACACTTTCGGGTGGAGCTGCAATGAGTCCCGTGATCGCACTGAAAACACTCCAACTTATACGGCAACCTATTTCAAAAAATCAAAAAACCGAAGATTTTGGACTTACTGAACGGGAAACCGAACTTCTTACGCAACTTAAAAACGGGTTAACTTATGAAGAGGTAGCGACTAACTTACACATCAGCTATCATACCGTGCGCAAGCACATCGAGAACATTTACCGAAAACTACAGGTAAAAAACAAAGTAGAAGCCGTAAAAAAGGCGACTGATAATAGAATTGTCTAAAATACGAAGAATTGCGTATTGAATATCCTCTGTTAGATTCTCAACTTTGCAGAATACTAAAAAAATAAACAATTATGAAAAAAATGATTCTATTATGCTGTATAACAGCAATGATGTTGGCTACTGGTTGTAGTAAGGACGATAATAACAATGGATCTGGCTGTATATCAGAATACTCCTGTTTTGAATGTACAAACTGCCAAGGTAATTACGGACACCTTATAGATGGAGAATATTGCGTGGACGGTTATGATAACTGTGAGGATTGGGAAACCGCAAAAGTCAATTACGAAACCAATGATGGATGCGATTGCGAATACACGCAATAGGCCACTTATTTAACTTATAAAAACACAAAACAATGAAAAAAACATTACTCACAATCGGAATAGCAATGTTGGTTTCCGCAGGTGCGTTTTCTCAACTTGGAACCATAGACCCAAACTTCAATCTTGGATCAGGCTTCGGTCCCGACATTTGGACGGGAAAATGTGAAACAGTAAAACAACAACAGAACGGAAAACTGTTGGTAGGAGGGTCATTCAAAACCTACGATGATAAACGAAGCACTTTACATCATTAGATTAAATTTAGATGGCACGCGCGACAATGGTTTTACCAGCCCATTTAATGAAAAATGGGGAGCAACAATAAATCACATTGAGGTTTTATCTGATGGCAAGATTTTGGTGGGTGGCGCCTTCTTGGAATCGAGCGACACGACCTTACCGGGAATCATTCGACTCAATTCTGATGGGAGTATTGACCAAAGCTTTACCGCTCCTTCTTCCGTAACCGGTGTTTCAACCTTTGCTGTGCAGGCGGATGGAAAAGTATTTGTTGCAAACCAAAATTTTGGAGCACCAAGCGAAGCGTACGTGGTGGAACGATACAATGTGGATGGGTCTTTAGATACCATTTTCCCTAAAAAATACGTAAACAGAGAGGTAAAAGACCTTATCATTCAAACCGATGGCAACATTACATTTGTGGGCTATTTCGACTACAACCCCACAGGAATTATGCGACTTATAGGAGATGCCCCGTTGAGCATTAACTCAATGGAAGAAGATGAATTCAATATTAAAATGTATCCCAACCCTGCTTCAGGAATTGTAAACTTTGATAATATTCCACAAAATTCCATGCTTCGCATTATCGACCTTACAGGAAAAGTAATGTATGAACAATTTGTATCGGATAATTTCGAATCGGTAAATATTTCAGATTTTACAAACGGTATATATTTAGTCCAAATTGAAAACAACGGAAGTATATCAAATAAGAAACTAATTGTAAACCAATAAAAACACCACTAATGCACGAATAATGTTCCTTTATTCGTGCATTAGTGTTTAAAAAAGAATATGAAGTACAAACTTACAACTGAGTAATAGTCCTGAGTTTGCAGAACACCTTAAAATCACAGAAAAATTACAAACACCGATTTACTTTGCTCATCCATATTGTTCATGGGAAAAAGGCGCCATCGAGCATGGTAATAAGTTTATTAGACAATTTATACCGAAGGATGCCGACTTTAACGCAACATACCCAAGGGCATTTGACTGATATACAACAGTTATTAAATATAAGACCTCAAAAAAACTACATTTTAAACCTCAAAAGAGAATATTTTATAACTTTATAGATGGAAATTATGGTAGTGTATCATTTGAAACTTGTTTCTGCCGATGCTCATAAAGCCAGTGTTTTAAAGATGCTTAAAGTTTATTTTGTACTTTTATCGGACTGTAATGATTTAATAACTTTAAATAAAAAATGAAAAAAACATTAACCTTATTTTTTACTGGGGTTTTTATCCTTCAAACATCAGCTGTTTTAGCTTGGGGAGTGACGGGTCACCGTGTGGTTGGAGAAATTGCTGATAAACACATTACCGATAAAACAAAAAAAGCAATAAAAAGAGTTCTAGGAAATAGCTCCATGGCAGTCGAATCAAATTGGATGGATGATATTAAATCTGACCACCAAACAAAATACGATACGTTAAACGCATACCACTATGTTTCTATCCCAGATGGAATGAAATATGAAGAAACCAATTTAAACCCTAAAGGAGATGCCATTCGCGGGATGCAAACTGCAATTTCTAAGCTGAAAAGTGGTCAACTCTCATCTGAAATGGAAGCTCATTATCTAAAAATGTTGATTCACATTGTGGGCGACTTACATCAGCCTTTACACGTTGGAAGATCCGATGATGCTGGAGGAAATGCTATCAAAGTTTCATGGTTTGGTGAAAGTTCAAACCTCCATAAAGTTTGGGATAGCGATATCATCAACGGAAAACTTTATAGTTATACTGAATTAACAAATATCATCAATCACCCAACACCCGAAGAGATTAAAAAATGGCAAGATGCAACCCTTGATGATTGGATAAAAGAAGCGCAAGATTTGCGACTGGGGATTTACGACTTCGAAGAAAAACGCTACTGGGAATACGAATATATGTATGCACATTGGGATACTATTCAGAATCAACTCCTAAAAGCAGGCGTTCGGTTGGCGGGTATTTTAAACGATATATATGGATAAAGTCTATCGAAATAATCTATGAGCAATCCCATCAAAAAATTAGCAGGCCAAACAGCCATTTATGGACTCTCGAGCATCATCGGGAGGTTCTTAAATTATTTGCTTGTTCCACTATACGTTACGGTTTTTATACATACTGCAGATTATGGTGTGGTATCTGAACTTTATGCGTGGATTGCTTTTTTGATTGTTTTGTTGACTTTTGGGATGGAAACGGCTTTTTTTAAATTCCTTTCTGATAGACCAGAAAGAAAAGAAAAAATCTTTAGAAACTCAATGTTGAGCGTGTTATCGGTTAACTTTGTGTTTCTTTCATTGGTGCTTGTGTTTAATCAACAAATTGCCAATAAAATGTTGTTCCATGATAATCCTGAATACATCATATTATTAGGATTGGTGGTGTTTATCGATGCAGTTTCAGCCTTGCCAATGGCAAAGTTAAGGGCAGAGGAAAAAACCATTAAATTTGCTTCTATCCAACTTATTGGTATTGGAATTAACATCGGATTAAACTTGTTCTTTATGCTGGTTCTTTTTGACCCAGAAACACAAAATCCAGAAGTCGGAGTTCGATATATTTTTATTGCCAACATTGCCGCATCTTTGGTGAAACCCATCGTGCTTTATAAAGATTATACTTCTTTGCGCTGGATTTGGGACGGAAAACTTATCAAGGCAATGATAAAATATAGCTTGCCTTTAGCAATTGCAGGTTTTGCTTATGTTATCAATGAAACAGTTGACAGAATTTTATTAAAATACTTAACTTATCAATCCATGCTTGGAGAGATGACCCAAGAAGCTGCACTAACTTATGCAGAATCACAAGTGGGAATATATAGTGCAAGTTACAAATTAGCGATGCTCATCACCATTTTTTTACAGGCTTTTCGATATGCGGCAGAACCGTTCTTTTTTGCCCAAGCAAAGAATGAAAACAGAAACGAAATCTACGTAAAAGTAATGAACTACTTCGTAGGAATTGTTTTATTGTTCTTCCTTATCGTTTCTTTGAATCTTGACATATTCAAATATTTTATTCCCAATCCAAACTATTGGGAAGGATTAAAAATTGTTCCGATACTTTTACTGGCAAACGTTTGGTCGGGCGTCTATGTCAACCAAAGTATTTGGTACAAATTGTCTGGACAAACAAAATATGGCGCTCTAATTGCTGTCTGGGGAGCAATTTTCACAATAACATTAAACTTCCTATTTATCCCAATTATTGGATATATGGCAGCGGCTTGGACAACTTTTGCGGTGTATGCAGGACAGATGATTGCTTCATATTTGTTGGGTCAAAAACATTATCCCATTCCATATAATCTCAAAAAATTCTTTTTATACATATCCACAGCTGTAGTGATTTTTTTAGTCCTCAAATGGATAAATATTGAAGATAATGTTTATCGATTTATTGTTCATAACACGTTGATTATCTTATACTTTATCTTGATTTATTGGGCTGAAAAAAGAACGGATGGCTCGTTAGATAAAAACACTACTGCTTAATTTTTCGATACTTCGTATTGCCTTAACTATTGAAATCATCCCAACTCAGTTGAGAAAAACTTAAAACAATTGGGGGTTATTAAAAGAAAACTTATCTTTGATAAGGAAAAGTATAAAAATGAATTGTTTTTTAGCACCATTATATTATCTTTGGAAACTATATATTGGTTTGGTATTCGTCATTACGCTCCTACTTTTTTATCCTTTATTGTTTGTAATCCTTCAGTTTGAACAACTAAAACCCCTTTCTTTTAAGGTCAATGTTGTATGGTCAAGATGTATCCGTATTTTTTGTTTTTACGCCATCGAAATAACAGGAAACACCAACATACAAAAAGAACCGTGTGTCATTGTTGGAAATCATACTTCATACCTTGATATTTTTCTTTTATACAGCTTTTTACCCAAAAATCGATTCTTATTTATGGGAAAAAGTGAACTGCTGGGCTATCCTTTTGTAAAAACCTTTTTTAAACGATTGAATATTCCCGTTGATAGAAATAACGCAATGAAATCGGGGCGCGCATTTATAAAAGCAAGACAAGAACTTAACGAAGGATGGAGCATTGCGCTTTTTCCTGAAGGTGGAATTATGGATCCAACTTCTAAATTGTTTCCTTTTAAAGATGGAGCTTTTCAATTGGCCAAATCATCAAAAAGCGATATTGTACCCATGACTTTTATGAATAACTTTCGCTTGTTTTCTGATCCAGTTTATATGTTGTACCCTGCAATGCCTGGATTAGTTAAAGTGCACATTCACAATACAATCAAAAAAGAAGAAGTTATTCAATCTGACATTGAAACGCTAAAAAATAAAACTCATCGACTCATCAATGCTTATTTGCCACAAGAATAATTACATTTATGGCTGACTTTGAACTGAAAAATTTTATGAAATGAAAAAAATACTTCCATTATTTATTCTTCCTTTGTTTTTTGCCTGTAACAGCAATTCTAAAAACAATGAACTTTGTGATTGTGTAGCCGCAGGTGCAGAAGCTGATAGTATTTCTGCCTATTATTTGGTGAATGAACAAACATTAGAAGGCAAAGAAGCGTTGGAAAAAGCCATCGAAAAACGTGATAAAATCTGTTTGCAATTTGAAAATATGCTCGGACATGAATTACAAGAAATGGCACAAGATTGTGAGGAATTGAAAGTTAAAGAATAGGGATGATTTGTTTTATCTCCTACTTTAAAGCATAAATCCTTTCGATAACGTCCACAACTTTCAAACCTTCAAGTGCATTGGTCGTTGCTGAATCTTTCCCGTGTAATGTATCAATAACGTTTTGAATAACGAAGTGGTGATTGGCTGCGGAACCTTTGTATGCACCATAGTCATTTCCTGGACTTGTTGTTTCAAGTGTTGGCATTTCGTAGTTTTTAATATCACAAACTTCTACTTTATCCATATACTGACCACCAATTTTAACGGATCCTTTTTCAGCGATAATGGTTAACGAAGATTCTAAATTTTGATGTGCTACGGAAGTTGAATAGTTAAAGTTTCCCATCCCTCCATTTACAAAGTCGAAACTTACGTTTCCAGAATCTTCAAATTCAGTCAGCGTTTGGTGATTGAAGTCGGCAAACCTCGCTTGAATGTTATAAATATCACCAAATAACCATACCATCATATCGATAAAATGAGAAAATTGGGTAAATAATGTTCCTCCGTCTAACTCTTTGGTTCCGTGCCAATTTTTTCCTGTATAATAACGCTCATCACGATTCCAATAACAGTTGATTTGCACCATATATATTTCCCCAAGAATCCCTTTTTTTAGAACATCTTTTATCCACACTGAAGGAGGTGAATATCGGTTCTGCATTACGCAAAAAATGTGCTTATCAACTTCCTCTGCTTGTTTAATCATTGCCATACATTCTGCTCGGCTTAATCCCATGGGCTTTTCACAAACGACATGCTTTTTGTGTTTTAACATTTCGATACTGTGTTTAGCATGCAAACCGTTCGGGGTACAAATATTCGCAATATCAAAATCAATTCCCGAAGCGATTAATTCTTCAATGGAATTAAAAAAAGGAACATCATACGACTCCAACCCCAATTCTTCATGTGGTTTTATATCTACTAAAGCAACCAAATTAGCTTCAGGGTTGGAAGCAACTTTAGCTGCATGGCGTTTCCCAATATGCCCACAGCCAATAATTACGAAATTGAATTTTTGTGACATGATGGCAAATGTATTAATTTTTAAATTAGGTTGATACGCTTTACTCACTTTATTTAATAGAACTACTTCAACAAACTAACATGTCCTACAATCTCAACGTATCCATCGTTATGTTTTTTCTTGACTTTAATCTTATAAATATAGAGCCCTTCTTTCACATTGTTTAATTTTTCAAGCCCATACGTACCGTCCCAACCAATTTATCTGTGCAAATTGCTCGTGTCAAACAAATTGTACCTAAGAAAGGCAAGGATCAATCTCTCTCCTCAATGAAATCTTTCCAATACAACACGACCGCAAAAAACATTAACAAAGGCGCTCTCAACCTTACCAATACGCCAAAAACAATTGATGTGAAACCAGTTGCAAACGCATAAATTAATACGAGAAGCAAGGCGTACAATAGAAACTTATTATTTAGCGATGCCCTGATAAATGCTATTGGTTTAAATGCAATTCGTTTAATAAAAACAAACAACAACACACTGCTTTCTATTCCATTTAAAATCAACGTGGGTGTCAGTGCTTCCCAAATCCCAGGTCTGAAAATCCCAGTAAATATTGCCAAAGGACTTGCTAAAATCATACCTTGAGGAGTAAACGAGGTTGTTCCTAAACTATATTTTTTACCCGTATATAATTGATTCTGAATAAAATCCTGTTGAATAATTTGTCCTTCTGTGAGTAAGTTATTTACAGATTCATACATGCCAAATATATATAAACCAAATGCCATAAAGACTAACCCTACACTAACCACCCCTATTCGCAATAGACCACGTAAAAAACGTTGTTCGACTGAGTTTACCAAGGTTAATATCCACATCAATAAGAAACTCACTAAAACAATCGCTAATACAACTCCTCTAACATTGTAAAGGATTAGGGCATAAAACAGAATGCCTAACGCATATTTGAATCTTCGCTTTTTGAGAGTCACCCATTTGATTAGATAGTAGGAAATTCCAAACAAAGTAAGCAGAACAATCGAGTCTTTGGAAATACCTGAGCACCAGAAAGCAGCAGAAGGAATATATAAGAAGAGCCAATAAAATTTAGAGTTCTTATTTTTAATTAATTTTTCATGTATAAGTTTGTATAGCCGCCATTGTACTAAGAAACCCAAAAAAGAAAAATATAAGCTGGTGAGTAAATATTGTTTCCCCGAGAAAAAGCCAAAAAACCATGTGATTTTAGAAATAAAATAACCCTCAGCATCAAAATAAATCCAACCTGGGTAGGTTATTCCTCTTTTATAGAAATTATTTTCATATACATTAAGGGCAGGGTTGTTCCACATTTCATGCAAAAAATCTTGGGGATAGCTGAAAAGTAAATCTGATAAGGCGTTTGACATATTCCAAAAAGCTCCACTATCTGCTCCCTTGTACAATATAGAATTGGCAAATCCAAAAAGAAAAACAGAAAACATTTTAAAAAGAAAAAAAGGCAGATAACTTTTATAAATGGGATTGTTCTGCTTTGAACGATAAAAGAATAGAATAACATAAACAACGAACACCCAAAAAACTGAGAGTACTATATCTATGACGCTCGGAAAGCTAATTCCTCCATAGTTATAGTTGTTATAGGTTAATAATATATCCATTGCTTAAAACAATCACTTCGTAAAATTCTACACATATTACTCGCCTTTCTGGTAAATAAATAGTACCATTCATATAATGTAAAAATCAAACGGTTGACAATCTACAAATTTATATATTATTTTACAGAGTTATTCGAAAAATATGAATAGGCAAAGATAGTAAGCTACAATCAAATAGAAGTTAACTATACGTAATCTGCCATATCTCCTTCAACTTTTCTAAAGTAAAACAGTCCAGAAATAAAAATCACTAAAATCATGAAGATGGAAACCCACATCAAAGGACCAGGAGCTTCCCCACCAAACATAGACCAACGAAACCCTTGTACAACGCCTGCCATAGGATTAAGATAATAAACAGTACTCGCCCACTCTGGAAGTTGTTTAACTGCAAACTCAGCGGGGTAAGCCACAGGAGTAATGTACAAACCAATTTGAACCATAAAAGGTACGATATGTTGGAAATCTCTATAACGAACGGTTAAAGCACTGAGCCAAATTCCAACCGCGAGAGCAGCAATAACGCCAAGCAAAATAAACAAGGGTGCTGACCAAATATTTACCGAAGGTGTTACATTAAAATAAATCATTAGCACAATCATGATTAGCAAGGAGATAGCGAAATCAATAAAACCAACAACTGCTTTTGACAGCGGAATAATCAATCTTGGAAAATATATTTTCTTTACCATGTTTTGACTTGCTATTATCGAGCTACCCGAATTCGTCATGACAAACGAGAAATAACTCCAAATACTCATTCCTGCAACTGTAAAGAGAATGTGAGGCACTTCGGTTTCTACGCCAACGAAGCGACCAAAAACCAAAGACAGAATAAGCAGTGTTACTACAGGTTGTAAAATAGCCCATAAAAACCCAATGGTCGTCTGTGCATACCGCACCCTAAAATCTCTCCAAGCAAGTGTAAGAAACAAATCCTTATACTGATATAGTTCCTTGAAATTTGGAACAATGGATTTCTTATTAGTATCAATTATGGTTTTGTGTATTGAGCTACTCATTTATTCTATCTCAGTATGTTTTAAAGGACGAAAATAATAAAAATTAAAAGATATACTTTTTATTACTTACTCTTTAGTTTTAGTGTGTGATTAGATTTTTGTGTTTTATCAACCACTAACTTTCTGATTTTACAATCTCTGCCAACTTCTTCACCTGTATTTTCCTTGAATAATTTTCTACGCCGAAAGAGTGACAAGCTATTTTACCATTTTTATTAAACTCTTCTACCAATTCTTGGAAAACCTCTTGTAAATGGGATTCATTTTCTACAATTACACCTGCTTGGGTTTGTTGAAGCAAATCTGCTTGAAGTTGCTTGCTCATACCTTCCATTTCTTCGATGGAATAGAATTTTTCTTTTAGCGATAACGCTTTCTTGTCGTTGGCATAACACAAAATTATTTTCCGTTTTAAACCAAGATAATCGTAGATTTTTGTTCCAACTATCGAATAATCATTGAATAACAACATCACATTTTCATGGGATAATTTTTCTAATAAATCACGGTTGGGCATTTTAGGGAAAATTTTCACAGATTCTTGTGTTTTTTTAGGTAATTGTTGAATAAAAGTAGCTACATCTTCTGCTAAGTTAATTCCATACAGGTGTAACCTCATTTCTGTGGAAAGGTGATGTTCTAGAAACATAGAAAATTGCTCCAAAAAGCTTCTCCATGGATGCCATTTGTAAACGGTTCCAATAAAAGAAATGGTGAGCACCTGAGTGGTTTGTGGTAAAACAGCAACCTCATCGATTACCTCAGGGTCGTACCCATTTGGAAGGATATGAATGGTTTGGTCAGAAAACAAGTCCTTAAGTTTGAATTTAATAAATTCAGAAACTGTAATTAAACAACTAGCTTTAGCTACAACTTTTTGTTCCAAATATCTATTCCAAAGGGTATATAACTTATTCCTTTGTCTCCCTTTATTTTGACTCCAAGGGTCTCGATAGTCTGCAATCCAAGGGATGTCAAACTCTTGACTTAATTTCTTTGCATAATAAAACAACACAAAGGGTTCACCTGTGGCAATAATGGCATCAACTTTATTTTCTTTCAAGTATTTTCGTGCAGCTATATAAAGTTGCTTTTTAGGTCCTGAAATCCATAAAAACTGTCTTATTTCATCAAATGCGGTAAGGGATTTTCTAAAAAATCGCAATTTACTTTCTCCATGTTTAAGTAATAAGCGATTGCTTAATGAGGGTAAGTAAGGAGCTCGAATAACAATTCCAGAATCAAGCTTTTCGATGAGGGTTTCCTTGCTCTTACTGGGCGCAATATAATCTAAGGCATTACCATACTCGTTTCCCCATTGCCTTGTTATCACAATAGGTTCAACATCAAACTCTTTGAGGTATTTCAACCAATTGTATGGCCTTAATCCACCTACAGAAACATAAGGAGGAAAATCGTATGCGAGGATGAGGAGCTTTTTCATGTTAGAGGATAAATTAAGAAAACGTAGAGAGATTTACAATTTCTTTTTCTGATAACAACTTTTCAAATTCAATACTCCAATTTAAATCTTCATTGATTGCTTTTTTCCCATTATTTCCAAGCGTAGAAAGAAAGTCTTTATCTTCAGATAAACTAATAATGCTTTCCGCAATATTATTTTTGTTAGAATAATCTACCAGAACACCACATTTATACTCTTCCACCAATACTCTTGGCTCAGGTAAATCATTAGAAAGAAATGGAACACCTACAGACATATATTCAAACAATTTGTTTGGTAGTGACAGTCTTTTTGATTCATTAATGGGCTCAATTAAATTAATACCTAAATCTGCAATTTGAGTATATGTCATTAAGTCTTTGTAGGAAATACGGCCTAAAAACCGAACATTTTTTATGGACTCGTTTTTACATTTATCTTTTAAACTTTGTAAAAGCATACCATCCCCAATAATAATAAATTTAAAATTTGAGGGTAATTGCTTCATCACATCCAACATAATTGATAGACCTCTACCTGGATTAATATCTCCTTGATATAAAAGTAAAAAGTCATTATTAGCTATATTAAAATCAGCTCGCTTTGAACTTTTCTCTTCTTCATTAATTTCTTTAATATGTGTTAAGGAAGGACAGTTTCTGAGTACTAAAAAGTCCGCCCTCAACTTCTTTAAGAAATATTTTCGTAATGATTCGCAAACGGTTACTTTAATATCTACAGATTGAATAAATATTTTCTCTTTTTTTGAGTGAAGAAACTGATTTATCTTAATCAAAGGAACGCCGTAAATTTTTTTCCATCCACTTCTGGGAAAAAACTGATTTATGGTCTCGATATATATTTCATGTGAATCATAAATCAGCTTGAGTTTAGGATTTATTCTTTTTAATTTGTAGCCTAACTCTAGCGTTGGATAATCAATACATATAAGCGCACAGTAATCAAAGGGATCAATAATTTTCAAAAGTGAATGGTACTTTTTACCAAAAAAGATGTTTCTGTATAACCATTTTTGATTAGACACATAGGAAGTTACTTTTACATTTGTAGGAACGCTTTCTTGGTCTTCTAAGTTAACTTTACTAGAAAACACATCGACGTCCCATTTTTCTGCCAAAGAAGTTACTTCACGCAAAACCCGTGCATCATTCTTTAGTGTTCCTTCAAATACCAGTGCTATTTTGTTCATTTTAATCATTAAGCTTTATAAAGTCGATGTATTTAGCCTTGTTCCCGCTAAAAGTATATCGTTTTTTAACCTTTTCATAGGCTTTACTCCCCATCTTCTGTAAATCTACATTTTCAGAATTAATCTCTGCTCCTTGTTTTGTAAAACCTTCACAAAATGAATCAATACGGTAGGAGGCTACTGCGTTTAAAGGGAAAGCGTAATACGAAATGATGAGGATTTTCATTTTTCAATTATTTTTAAGAACATCTATCAACGCTTCAGAGAACTCACTAATAGTATATTCCCTTTGCAATTTTTCATACGTTTGAACATTATGTAGCATCTCTTCATACTTCAATTTATAGTTTCCACTTTCTATGTCTTTTGCCAACTCATTTAATTCTGAGACATAAAAGTTTTCTGACTTTAACCATTGATAAGTAGAGCTTTTTTTATTTAAATAGATTTTACACCCCCCTAATAAAGCAGTAAAAATATTCCCCAATGCATGTTGACGATAACTATTGATCACTAATGCTGAAGCACTGTTATAAATAGTTTCAAACTCATCAGCTGGTAAAAAGCGTTCGATTACTTCTGTATTTGAAAGCTCATTTGCTTTTTCTTTTACTTCATCTTCATAAAAAAGAACATTACCATAGCTAAAGAACAGTTTAAAGCTAATTCCATCAGGAATATTAGCTTTACTAAGTTCATCGAAAACATCTAAATGGTTGTTCCAAAAATGACGACTATTACCTAAAATTATTGTATTATCTTTTTTATGAAATTCAAAATTCACCTGACGATTTAAAGCGAGTTGTATGTACTTTGGCAGATAAAAGTCTTCCTTAAGCGCATCATATTCAAATTTGTTAAATAACAAAATAGCATCAATCCTTTTATAAACCTTTGTTAGTTCATCTTTATTATATTTATATCCTACTTTAAAGACCTTTCTTTTTAAAAGTTTTAAATAACGAAGAGGAGAAAATTTATTATTGGATATATTATAGATGCTGTAAAATGTCTTTTTGCTAACATATTTAGGAATGTTTTTGGAATACAATTCCCCACCAAATAAACGTAGAAATATTTTTATGTTATCCGGAAGAGCTTGAAGTAATGTGATGTTTGTTTGATTTAATTCGTTTATTACTAAACCATCATAATTTGAAGCTTCTTCAATTATTCTTTTTGTAGTATTTACAATTTCATACTCAAAAGGAAGGGTTTTTAATTTACTTTCAATTTTATTTGATTTTTCTCCAAAATAAATAATTTTATTAATGAAAGCCTTATTTTGATACCTTAGAGTTCCTTCTATAAATACAGGGTTCGAATGAATGTGGAGAAGCTTATAAGTCATATTTAATATTAAAAGAGTTCATGGTAAATATAATTGGAGCATGTTGGTAAGTACTAACTCTACACGAAACTATGGGATTAGGTATTTCCTCAAGAACATGATTAGGATATTCCTCAACAGGTACTTTTTGATGTTTTTCAATAAACTGTTCTAAATTCATTTTTTCTTTTTACCTTATAATTGTTCAAATGCATTTCTTACTTTCTCTATCACATCAATTGGTTGTTTTTCCTTATCTACTAACACAACACTTCCATTTATCAATCGAGTTTCAAATTGAATTGCTTTGTTAAATTCATCTCTGCACTCCCATAACTGTGGAGCATTAAGAATTCCTAATTTAAATATTTGATACAATCCTTCATAACTGTATGGATTTTCAATTTCTTTTTCAATAATTTGACGAATACTTTTAACTGTTTCTATTAAATATTTCTGTCTTGGTTCGACTTCCTTATTTATTTCGCCCATCATATTCAAGTTGCTTGTTTTCAACTTTCTATACTCTTGAATTGCTAATTGGGTAATCTGAATACTCTCATTAATATATGTTGGTGTAGCTAACTCGACAGCCTCACAATAACTAACCACATGGATTACTTCTGGGCTTTTTGGATTATTAGGTTCAATATCATCCATCAGTGCAGTTACGGCTGCTAACTGAATTTTAGCCTTTTCCAAATCTGGAGAGAAGTAACCTAATCCCGCTCTTGGTTGTAAATAAATTTTAAAACTATCATCTTCAAGTTCTCTTACTAAACTTAACAATGCTCGTGCCTTAGCTAAATCTTGAACTCCCCAAGTGTATTTTGGGGTATTCAGCATAACTTGTATGACCATTTCTTTTATTCCTATTTTCTTGGCAACCAAACATGCTAAATAAGAAGATAATACATAAGTTATGTCGTCTCCTCCTCTAAATGAAAAATGATGAGGAATATTAGGTTCAAATGGTTTGTTATGTCGTGCAATGATACTTAATGTTTCGATATGGTTTTTAAGATTTGTTTTTACATCATGTGGGCCTCTGCCGTCCATCTTATTAAACCACCATAAGGATAATGCATGCCAACATATATTAATCGTATTTTCATAAACTTCCGCCATTCTTTGGGTATCCTTTGTCCCTGAATAAGTCCTAATTAACATCGGGCGAGACGCTTCGTAAATTTCTATAAATTCAGCTTCACTATTTACTGGAACACCTCCCCCATTAGGTTGATTTCCCCAGTCTTCTCCAAATTTAGATTGCGATAATTGTGAAGTTCCAATAGAAACAATATCTAAAAACCTTGTTTCTGAAAGAGTTTTCAACCAATTTTTAAATTCATCAATAGCTTCCCTTCTGTTTTCACTATACGGTCCAACATGAACTCTTGTTAAGGGTAAATCTGTATGAGCTTTTTGGTATTTAATACGTTGAGCCAACGTGTCTTTACGAGAACCGTAATTTTTATAAGTTGGTCTAGAAAGTGGCTTAAAGAAATTATGTTTTCCAGAGGCAATCAAGTCTTGTGCAAAGTCTAATCTGAAGGTATCGTATTTTGCGCCCTCTAAAAGCTGACTTTGTATTCTGTTTTTAGGGATATTTAATTTAATAAGTGTTTCAAATGGTGTTTCATCTCCAATAAATGTAAGTATTTCATTTCCATACTCACGCTCAATTAATTTTGTTGTATTGGGTAAGCCTGCAAAAAAAACATCATGAATAGAGCCACCGTCTTTCAGTAGAAGCTCTTCAGATTCTAAGAAGCTATAAAACTTTCCGAAAAGACGTTGCCCATCTTTTGGGTCAAGTCGATAGCTAAAGCCTATTCGATTGATACTGTTTTCATCAATCCATTTTTTTAGAAATGAACGCTGGTTAATGTTCTCCAAATGAATGATACTATGCACTACATTAGCATCTCCCATTACTACCTTGTATCCACAATCTTCAATCAACTCTCCAACCGCTGAGATACCTAAGGTGTGTATATCATTTTCGGGTCTTACCAAACCAAAAACCAACTCTTCCATGTTTAAATTGAATTTATAAAGTTTTTAAAATTCATTTGATCCAGCCCTAAATTAGCCATAGTTCGCCCTTCTTTTTTGAAATCTGTTTTTAAAAGTTCAGAAATCAATACAAAAACCGAATTCAAAAGGGGAGTTTCAATGTTCAACAGCTTTCCTAACTCAATTAAAGGAAGCACGCCAGTCGGAATATCTTCCGTTAACAATCTCGAATTTAATGATTTTGGGGCATATATCTTATAATAAGCCGGATTATTTTGCATTTTCTCACAAAGTGTAACTCCTCTAATTCCTTGATATGAATAAGAAATCCATTCATTAGCAGAAAGGAGGGGAATATTTAACGCTTTTCCAATTGCTAATCTTTCACTATCAATAGCTTCAATGAAAGAAGCAATAAGTGGTGTCATGTCATTATAGAAGAAAAAATCTTCTCCTCTTTCAATTTTTGCTGCATTGAATAGCACAATAGAAGGATGGAAAATGCAACCGATGTTGTCTAATGAGGTTTCCAAGATATTCTTTGCTGCAATAAATGAAGGATAAATTTCCTTTAATTTTTCCACCACAAAATCAGTGTCAGCAGATGGAATAGATGCTACTGGTAATTTATCTTTAATTCCAATGATTTTAACTTCACCATTACCCTCGGCACGACAAGCGTATAAAAGACTTTGTGTTTCAGCAACGTGTATTTTCTTGTCAGGACAAAGCTGATTAAACACGTTTCTTACTTCTAAAGCTCCAAAAGTTCTCCCTGGATTTAACACAACAATTTGCCCATCTTTTATAATTGGCGCAAGGTTTAATGCAATCTCTTTGTGTGCATTAGCAACAGTTGTTACCATTATTAAATCAACATCTTTGATTACATCCTCAAGGGATTCTGAAATCATATTAATTTTGCCAAATCCAGAAATAGCACCTTTCAGGACAACTCCATTCGCTTCAATAATAGGTGTTATCTTTTTTAGGTTTCTAGCATATAACCTAACCGAATGCCCTAGATGTGAAAAGTGACCAGCCATTGCTTGGCCACCATTTCCTGCTCCGATGATTGCTATTAGCATATTTTTCTTTATTGAGGTTTTAAAAATAATAAAGACTGTTTTTTTAAAAAATCTTTATATAGTTTTTTTACTTTTAACACACAGTATAGCCTAATTAGGAAGTGCCTTCTCTGTTTTGTATATTGTAAAAACCTTCGTTTATATTGAGGAATGAATCCACATTTAAAATGGAGCGAAATCGACTCAACTCTAATTATTGTAATAATACTTTCTGCATACTTAACTTTCCTTTCTTTAAGCTTGGCTAAACCATAGGAAATAGCAAATTTTCCTAGGCCTCTCCCTTGATATTTTTTTTTGATAGCAATTCTAGCATCACCACCAACCTTAGAATTAGACTTATATGTTCCTATTGAAATTGTCCCCACCGCCTCATTTGCATCAAAAATAAGGTATACATTTGAAATGTTGAGGAATAAATGATTGTTGATATGGTTTAAAGCATAATTCACATCTCGAATAGGTTCATCATACGCATCGTTAATTACTTCAAGCCAATTTTCCAAATCTACTAAATTATTACTTTCTAATTCTTTTACATATAGTGGTGAAATATCCTTTGGCAATGAAACTCTCTCTAAATCGGCTTGCAAATGGATTATGGTCCTATTATAGTTAAAAAGATACTTAATATGTTGTATTGGTCCGTATTTCATTTTTAAAGAGTATTTAATAATAGATTTTTTCCGCTTGGATCTTTAACTTTTAATGATTTATATATTACCGCTACTTTTATTTTTAATTCTTCCTCTGTTAAAGCAGAAATTAATAAGCCTACTGGTCGGTCAGAACTATCTATGTTATTCTTAATTATGCTTCCTTGCCTTTTATAAATAAAGTATTCGATTATTACTCCATCTTCTTTAAGGGTGTCTAACCCTTCATATTCTTTTATTACTCCAGGTTTACAATAGATATAAATCATTTCTAACAAACAGCTGGATGGGTTTATTTTTAATTCAACTGTTTCATTATGTAATTGCTTTATGGAAGCGTCTAGAAGATCAAAATCAGTTCCTTGTTTGATAAAAGAATATTTTGAACCTCCACCAAGTCTAGCACTGCATTCTATAACATACACTTCTTCATTAGTCATAATTAATTGTATAAGTAGCGGACTATTATTTAATGAAAAAGAAGTTGCGATTTTTTGTGCAATTGAGTTTATTAAATCAGTTTGTTCCTTGCTTAATCCGACTGGATATTGACTTCCTATAATGGTAAAACCTAATTCTGCAGAACCGGTTTTTATGCTTTTTGAAATAAACAGAACATTTGCCTTCCCATTAATTACTATACAGTCAACAGAAATTTCGTCTCCTTCAATAAACTCTTCAATAATAATCTCCTTAGTTAAACTGTAATTAATTGTATTCTCAAAATTGCTTATTAAATCTTTTTTGTGCCATATTTTAACTACTCCTTTTGAGCTGCTAGAATCTACAGGTTTTATAACAAGGGGAAATTTCAACTTTGAGATATCCATTACATCAACCGAATTCGTTATTATGTATTGAGCTGATGGAATATCATTGTCGAAAAAAACTTTTTTCATTTTTTTCTTATTTGTTATTTCTAAAGCCTTTTCATATGAAATGTGTTTGGGTAAATTCAGTTTGGATGAAACGTAGATTGCCGTAAGCAATGCTGATTCAATAGATGTAGCAACTACAAGGTCAACTTTATTCTCCTGTGCTACTTTAAGTACTAACTCTTTGTCCGTTGTACTTTCTCTAATATGTTTATCTGCATATTCTTTTGCTGGAGGATTTTCCAAATAGTCCAATAAAATAGTTTGATATCCTCTTAGTTTTAAAGATTTAATAAGTTGGATGTGGTCGGAGGTTCCACCTAAAACGAGCGCTTTTCTTTTGTTAGTCATTTGTGTGTTTTACTTAAGTAATTTGAGATAATTTTATGTGATAAGAGCTAGTGATTAGTTTTCAATAATTCTTTCTTATCTCTAAAATCGATAAACATATTTTTTCTACTTCACCTTCAGATAAATCATAATAAAAAGGCAAGCACAACACTCTTTTTGCAACCTCATCTGTAATGGGCATTGTTGTACTTTCAAGATAGGGAAGTCCGTTCGCCAAGCTTGGATAAAAATACCTTCTCGTTTGGATGTTGTTTTCATCCAAAACTTGAACTAATTCTAATAGTTGTTTTTCAGAATTCAACAAGATAGGATAATACGCAAAGTTATTTGTGGCATCTTTATGCCAAACTTGTACTTGGTGCTTAAAATCTTTTAATCCCATTGCGTACCATTGGGCAACTTGTTTTCGCTTATCATGTATTTTATCAATATACTTTAAGTTTGTCAATCCCATTGCCGCATGAAACTCTGAGTTTTTTCCATTGATACCCAATTCAGCAAAAGTACTAAAACCAGAAATTCCAAAATTGCGGATATACTTTAGTTTTTGATTTAATGCTTCATTATTACAGATTACTAAACCGCCCTCTATCGAATGGTATAGCTTTGTTGCATGTAAACTGCATGTACTGATATCACCATATTCAAAAATAGATTTCCCATGTACTTGCACACCGAAAGCGTGTGCTCCATCGTAAATCACCTTTAAATGATGTTTTTTTGCAATTTCCGCTATCGCCACCACATCACATGGATTTCCATAAACGTGCGTTGCCAAAATAGCCGATGTTTTTTCTGTAATAGCCGCTTCGATTTTTTCAGGATCTATATTCAATGAATCCGCGTCAATATCCACAAACACTGGTTGACATCCTTCCCAAACAATACTACTGGTTGTTGCCACAAAAGAAAAAGGCGTCGTAATAATTTCTCCTGATAAATTCAAAGCCTTAATCGCCATTTGCAAAGCAATGGTTCCATTCGTAACAAACAATAAGTTGTCAACTTTAAGATGCTCCATCAACTTCACTTCCAACTCATTTGCTAAAGGTCCCATATTGGTCAGCCAATTGCGCTTCCAAATACCTTTTAAGTACTCATTATATTCTTCTTCAGGAGGAAGAAAGGGTTTTGTAATAGGAATCATTTTACTCAGTTCTATTAATCTTTATTCTACTTTCTAAATGTGAAATTAAAGAAGAATTTCTATAATTCCTGTAATTCCACCATTCTTTTAAACTTTTCAGAACTTTTATACAGCTCTTCAAAGCTTCCTTCACCAATTACCTCTCCTTTGTCCATCATATATACTTTGTCTGCATTTCTAATGGTAGAAAGTCTATGGGCAATGATTAAAATGGTGTAATCTCCTTTAATTTGGTCAATATTTGTTTGGATTTCCTTTTCTGTTTCAGAATCCAAGGCCGAAGTCGCTTCGTCTAATATAAGAATATCAATGTCTTTAAACAATTCCCTTGCAATGGATACACGTTGTTTTTGCCCTCCACTTAAGTTTACTCCATTGTTACCTAATAAAGTTTCTCCTTGTTGGGGAAGTTCCGAAATATACTGCAAGAGTGAGGCCTGTTGTAAGGCATTCTCGTAGCGTAGAATATTTTCTTGTGTTGGTGCTGCCCAAAGGGTGATGTTATTGTATATCGTATCATTAAAAATCACGGGCTCTTGGGTAATATACCCTATTCTTGATTGATAAGTATCCATGTTTAATTCCTTAAAAGGGATATTATCAATAAAAACTTCTCCTTTGTTTGGCCTTAACAAGCCTCCTAATAAATTAACTAGGGTAGTCTTTCCACTTCCACTTTCTCCAACAAAAGCAATGGTTTTGTTTTTGGGAATCGTTAAGTTTAATTGTTTTAAAATACCATCAACTTCTTTATAACCAAAGTCTATGTTTTCAACTTTAATTTCCTTTTCGAATCGACTAATGGCAACCTCTCCTCTGATTTCGATGTTGTTTTTAAGTTCTTGTTCAAAATCGATAATGTTCTCCAAAGATCCTGAAACGGAGAGGTAATTATTGTAGCTGTCTTGAAAAATCATTAAGGCTGATAAAGCACGGTAAAAGAACAATAAACTAATCATAATACTGGCCAATTGTCCACCCAAAAACTCTACTTGAATAAGAATAACAATACAGACGATTCCAATTAAAATTGGCTCCCTTAAAGCACTAATTTTGGCTCCTAAAAATCCAATTTGAGTGTTGTTTCCTTCTACATCTTTAATTTTCTCTTTTAGGCGTTGCGCATAGCTTTTAATAAACCCCGTAGCCTTTAAATATTTAAAGTTCGCTATATATTGGATGATTAAACCTTGAAAACCGCTGTTATTCTTTGATAATGCAACAGATTGTTCTTTGGTTTTTTTAAATAAACGACTAAAAAACAAATTAGACAAACCTCCTCCTACGCAAACCAAGAGCGCAAACTTCCAATCCACTAAAAACACAAAACTAAGGTAAACCATTACCATAATAAGGTTTTGTACACTACTTGCAAAATAGCTATAAGCATTTGACACACGTGCTACTTCACCTGTCATGGCATTTTGTATTCTTCCTACATCTGAACTTACAAAGCTTCGAAAGGAATAACGTGTAAAAAGATCGGTGAGCTTTATCCGCATTGAAGAAACAAAAAACTGTAAGATTCTAACATTAAATTTTAGAGAGGCATAATAAACAATCCCTTTGAGTGTAAAAAAACCAAACATGAAGAGTAATGCTGTTTTGATATTCAATTCGATGCCTAGGTTTACTATTCCATCTACTATAAAACTCATACTTCCCATTTCCTCACTGGAAACTCCTGAACTCCCGTCCGCCATCTGTAGCAATGGTAAAAACATCGCTAATCCTAAACCATCAAGTACACCGATTAGAATACTTAAGCCTAACATAATGAAGATACGATTCTTCAAATAGGAATAGAAGTAACTAAAAGAAGAAAAATACTTTTTAATAAAATTTTTAATGGTATTCATTATAGCCAAGTAAAATCAGTTGCGAAAGTAATGATTTTTTTACTATCTTAATGATAAGACAATTAACAATTCTAAATCAAATGCAGTATTACACCTATATCCTATTATGCAGTGATGACTCCTATTATGTAGGAGTTACCAATAACATTGAACGTCGTTTTGTTGAACATACTAACGGAGAAAACTCAACCTCCTACACCTACTCTCGTCGTCCATTAAAACTCGTTTATTTCGAAAGCTCGAAATATATAATTAACGCCATTGCTAGAGAGAAGCAACTCAAAGGTTGGACACGAAAGAAGAAGGAAGCTTTGATTAACGGGTGGGAAGGGGAGCTAAAAGAGTTAGCGAAGAAGAAGTTTGGATGATACGCTTTTGCCCGCCTTCGGTACATTTTTATGCTAAAGCATAAAAACACTCAGTCTGACAAAAGCTTGGAAGATCTGTATTCTTTTATAAATATTCGGTACATTTTTATGGTTGTCAGACTGAGTGGTTTTCGACCCCAGGAGGAAACTGTACCGAAGGCTGACTACACTACGTAAATGCCACTCCATTTTCCTTGTCAGACTGAGTGGTTTCCGACCCCAGACGGAAACTGTATCGAAGGCTGACTACACTACGTAAATGCCACTCCATTTTCCTTGTCAGACTGAGTGGTTTCCGACCCCAGACGGAAACTGTATCGAAGGCGGCAAGGAAAATTCTCCCGAAGGCTGACGCTTTTTCATCCTTTTTCCTTACTTTTGATTGAAAATTTTTCTACTTGATTATGGTGAATTTAAAACCAACTATTTTTTCGTTCTTACTTTGCCTTACAAGTACTTTATCCTTCGCTCAAGGATTGCTCGTATATCCAAAAGACAGTGCTGTTTTTGATGTTACAGAAATTCAATTTGAATGGAACAGTAAAAATGGGGCAAACGACTATCACTTACAAATAGCTGATGACCCCACTTTTACAAACCTCATTGTAAACAATAGCAACTTAACTTCACTTTCCTATTTAGCACAAAACTTAAATCCCAATTCTGTTTATTATTGGAGAGTAAAACCCAACAATTTTTCTTGGTCTTCTATTTATTCTTTTACAATTGTAGACTTCAGAACTTGGCCGGAATTGGAGTTTATGCTCGACCCCGACAACGTGGTGCTAGACGCTAACGGAAAGGTAGAACAATGGACGGACTTAAGTGGAAATGGGCATCATTTTGGGCAAAATACAGAAAGTAATAGACCTAGTATTGGTATGGGAGAGGGAGTTAATCAACAGAAAGTTATTAATTTTGAACCTAATTTAAATAATAATCTCTCGGGAGGAGATTTATCTAATCTAAGTGCAGGGGAAATTTTTGCATTTACTAAAAAAAATAACGCAGTCCCATTACAAAATTCCTACTCTGGTATTTGGAGATTTGGTTCATCTGCTGATATTGAGTTTTATCCATATACGTCAGGTCATGCTAATTTAGCTTTTGGTAGAAGTTTACGCACTCCCATATTAGATATTAATGATCTTTTTAATCTCAAATCCCCTCATCTCCTAAATATAAGTTCACAAGATCTATTTAAAGTAAATATCAACAATACAAATATATTGACTAGTGGAACAGGAATAGTATCTTTCCCCTCTTCAACCAATATAGGAAAATCAAATGGAAATTATTATTTTGATGGTCAATTCGGACAAATTCTTCTTTTTAATACGGTTCTAAGTGACTCTTTAAGAAATCTTGTTTATGGTCAAATGCAATCTAAATACGCACCACCAGTAAACCTCGGTCACAACATATCGTATCAATACGGTTTTTGTAAAGACACCACCCTCTACGCTGGCAAACGCTTCACCTCCTATCTCTGGTCAGATGGTTCTACTGCAGATAGTCTTGTTGTTTCCGAACCTGGCACCTACTGGGTAGAAGTAGAAGACATCTTCGGTTTCATTTCTCGCGACACAATAGAAGTCGTTTCAGGTTTAAACTACCCCACCACCCAACTCTACTGCCAAAACGATTCCATAATTTGGCAAACAGGTTTAGGTCAACAATACTCCTACCTCTGGTCTGACGGTTCCACTGCCGATACTTTAGTCATCAATTCTCCAGGGAGTTACCATGTTACGGTCACCGACACCAATGGTTGTGTGTTTAAGTCTGACACTTTAAGTTTTCAAGAAGATTTATTCCCCACTTCTGCCACACTTGGTCCCGACCTTAATCTGTGTTCTGGAAACACGCTTTCGCTATCGACTGGTGCTTCGGAAGCAGTCTCCTACCTTTGGAATACGGGTTCTACAGATGCTTCAATTGTGATAGTAAACACGGGAGAATATAGCGTGGAAGTTGTCAACATAAACGGCTGTGTAGCAAAAGATACAGTACAAGTCAACATCATTGGTTCGGCTCCTAATATTGCTTTCTCCGTTCCTGAAACCATCTGTTTAAATGCCGAAGCAACATTCCAAGATATGAGTATCCCTACCGATGGCGCTACGATAAACGATTGGGAATGGGTGATATTGTCTGATACCATAACAAACAACATTGGAACTTGGCAGGCTGATAGCGTGGGTGTTTTTGATATTCAATACACCATCGGTACCACTTCGGGATGTTTTTCCGATACCACTTTTTCTATAACGGTAAGACCTTTACCAATTGTTTCCATGCAAACACAGGGTGTTTGTCAAGATGATGAAATACAATTTTATGCTGGTCAATTGACACCAACCTTTATTGATACTTGGGAATGGAACTATGGTGATGTGGCAAGTGGTGCAGAAAACACATCATTTTTACAAAATTCCACGCATAAATTCTCAATGTCTGGTGCGTATGATATCACATTAATAGGAACTGATATTTATGGTTGTGCTGATACCATAACAGAAGTGTTTTTTGTTCAGCCAAAACCTATTGCCAACTTTATAGGATTGGATATTTGTGCAGGAAATGTTGTTGATTTTGAAAATACATCCACAATCGAAGTTGGAGGAACAATTGCAACCTACCAATGGGATTTTGGTGATGGAAATTATTCAGGCCAAACCAGTCCTAATAAGCCGTATGTTACGCATGGAGATTACATGGTGAGTTTGGTCGCTATTTCAAATATGGGCTGTTCAGATACGACAAGTCGAATGGTGAAAGTACACGCTTTGCCACAAGTTGATTATGTTGTTGAGCAAGCCTGTGCAAAAACAGCCACACGTCTAATTGACAACTCTTTTGTGCCAAATGGAAGTGTTGCCCTTGTAGATTGGTCGGTTAACAACGCACCGCCTTTAACTGGATTTGTGGTAGAAAAAAACTTCCCGATTGGTGGAACATATAATTTAAAGCAAACCGTAAAATCGGCATTTGGCTGTAATAACTCTTTAGAAACAACCTTCCAGATTTATAATGAAATAAGGGCTGATTTTGTTCATTTACCTACTGTTTTTGTTGCAAACGAGCCTGTTCAATTCCATAGTACAAGCATTGGCGCAAATAGTTATTTCTGGAAATTCGGAGATTTTGCTACTTCAACCCAAACAGATACGACAATTGTCTTTACGGAAAATCAAATTGGGGAGGAAATTGAGATTTCACTTACCGTTTCAAATAATTATGATTGTGTTGACTCAATAAGCCTTTCCAATGCTGTTATTGGTCGTGATACTGACTTAGCATTAACACAAATTTTCTTGTCGGAAGACGATGGATTTACGACAATTGGTGTACGTATGGAAAATAATGGTTCTACACCCATAGAAAACGTAGAGTTTGCCATTTCAGAAGCAGGAAAAGGTACTTTTAAAGAAATTTGGAGTGGATTTTTAGCAGGTGGAGAAAGTATTATCCACGTGTTAAGCTCACAACATACGACGGGTATTCCAGAAATGCAAAAAGAGCATCATTTCTTTTGTGTTAAAGGTCGATTACTCAACAGCCTTTTCGAAGAAGAAAACTTAGCCAATAACGAAGTTTGTTTATCCAAAACGGATGCAGATTTTGTTTTAATTCGCCCGTTCCCAAATCCAATAAACGACCTTATGACGGTACGCTTTATTGCAAATGTCAAAACTGAAAATGATTTAGTTATATACGACGCACTCGGACAAGAAGTTTATCGTTATGATTCAGTTTCTTTAGAAGTTGGCATAACCGATATTGCAATAGACACTCAATCTTGGAGAACGGGTGTTTATGTTGTGAAATTTGGGATGAGTGAGGTGAATGTGGTAAAATAGCCTTCGGGTTGTTCCAAAGACACCGTTATATTATCATCCCAGCCGCTACGGTCTCATGCGTTGCATCATCAATCAAGATAATGCTTCCTGTTGTTCTGTTTTTACTGTAAGCATCAATAAACAACGGTTTTGCTGTACGAATAGAAACCCGTGCAATATCGTTCATGTTAAGTTGTTTGTCTTCAGAATTACGGTCCATCGTATTGATATCAAACTTGTAAACAACTTCTTTAATTAATGCCTTTTGCTCGTTAGAAGTATGCATAATTGTATATTTTGCGCGTGGTTGTGGTGGCATATTGTTTAACCAACACAACATGACGTCAAATTCTTGAGAAACAGAAGGCTTGTTGTTTGTTCGAACGATCATATCTCCACGACTTACATCAATATCGTCTTCTAATTGAATGTTTATCGACATTGGAGAAAATGCTTCATCTAACGAACCATTGTAGGTGTCTATTGACTTTACTTTTGAAGTAAATCCTGAAGGTAAAATAGTAACTTCATCACCTTTTCGTATGATTCCGCTTGCCAATCTACCTGCATAACCTCTGTAATCGATAAAACCTTCGCGCTGTGGCCGAATGACGGTTTGCACAGGAAAACGGGTATCTATTTTATTGTCATCACTTCCGATATATAGACTTTCTAATGTGTGAAGAAGTGGCGCACCTTGAAACCATGGCATATTTTCCGAACGATGAACCACGTTATCTCCTTGCAATGCACTAATTGGTATAAATTGAATGTCTTTAATCACCAACTTTGAAGATATATTTTCATAATCTTTCACGATTTTATTAAAAACCTCCTCCGAATAATCGACCAAATCCATTTTATTCACACAAATAATGAGGTGCGGGATATGAAGCAGTGAAGCTATAAAAGAATGTCGTTTTGTTTGTTCAACAATTCCGTTTCTTGCGTCAATCAAGATAATAGAAGCATTCGCTGTTGATGCGCCTGTAATCATGTTTCGGGTATATTGAATATGCCCCGGTGTATCTGCAATAATAAATTTTCGTTTGGGCGTAGTGAAATAGCGATACGCAACATCAATTGTTATTCCTTGTTCCCTTTCTTCTCTCAAACCATCAGTAAACATGGCTAAATCAAGTTCATCATGACCTTTTCGCTTACTGATATTTTCGATAGACTCCAATTGGTCTTCAAAAATAGATTTTGAGTCATACAATAATCTTCCAATTAGTGTACTTTTTCCGTCATCTACACTTCCTGCAGTCGAAAATCTTAGTAATTGATTTTTTTCTAACATCTTTTAATTCTTAATATTTTTCAATTTAAGTATTTAGAAATACCCTAATTTTTTTCTGTCTTCCATTGCCGTTTCAGAACGTTTATCGTCTGCTCGGTTTCCGCGTTCAGTTTTTCGCATCATGGAAACCTCATCAACGATTTTATCCAATGTATCTGCTTCCGATTCAATTCCTCCAGTAATTGTAATATCTCCAAGTGTTCTAAATCGGATTTTTTTCTTGACAATTTCTTCGTTATCTCTAAGCACGAGGTATTCTGAATTAGGCAACCACGTATTGTCTCTCCACACAACATCACGTTCGTGAGCAAAATATAGAGATGGTAGCTTTATATTTTCTCTTAAAATATAATTCCAAACATCCATTTCTGTCCAGTTACTGATTGGGAAAGCCCTAAAATGTTCTCCCTGAAAATATTTTCCATTTAATAAGTTCCAAAGTTCTGGTCGTTGATTTTTTGGATCCCATTGACCAAAGTCGTCGCGGTGCGAGAAGAAACGTTCTTTTGCTCTTGCTTTTTCCTCATCCCTTCTTCCACCACCAATTGCGCAATCTACTTTAAATTCTTCAATAGCATCTAACAAAGTTGTGATTTGCAAAGCGTTTCTAGAAGCATTTCTTCCTTTTTCTTCAGCCACACGACCGTTATCAATTGATTTTTGCACAGAACCAACGAGTAAATCTACCCCAAGTTCTTCTACCAAATCATCGCGAAAACTAATCGTTTCAGGGAAATTATGTCCTGTATCTACATGAAGCAATGGAAAAGGAATTTTTCCTGGATAGAACGCTTTTCTAGCAAGGTGAGCTACAACCGTTGAGTCTTTCCCTCCTGAAAATAAGATTACAGGATTTTGGAATTGTGCCCAAACTTCACGTAAAATAAAAATAGCTTCAGACTCCAATTCATCTAAATAGTTCAGATAATATTTACTCATAATGAAATATTTTTAACAAAGTTAATTAATTTTCTAACAGCATCTTCTACGCTTTCCTTTTCTGTACGAATATGAACATCAGGGTTTTCAGGTTTTTCGTAAGGAGAATCAATTCCTGTAAAATTTTTAATTTCTCCTTTTCGCGCTTTTTGGTAAAGACCTTTTACATCTCTTTTTTCGCAAGTTTCTAAATCAGTATCAACAAAAATTTCAAAAAACTGGTCTTCCCCAACAATTTCTTCCACCATTTTTCTGTCCTTGATTGTTGGAGAGATAAAAGCCGCTAAAACGATTATTCCTGCATCAACAAAGAGCTTTGAAACTTCAGCAATACGCCTTAAATTTTCATTTCTATCTTCCAAAGAAAAGCCCAATCCTTTATTAATTCCCATTCGGATATTGTCGCCATCAAGGACATAAACTTTTTTATTTTCTTTAAACAATTCAACTTCTAAAGCATTGGCAATGGTTGATTTGCCAGAACCGGATAGCCCTGTAAACCACAAAACAAAAGAAGGATGTTTAAAAGCCTTGTTTCTGTCTTTTTGGGTGATTGAATAATTTTGATGAATGATATTTTCGTTCATATTATAATTTTAACTATGCCTATCATCTTTTGCTCTTTGTTCATTCTTTTGTGGAAGTCCAAATTTAATTTTATACCAAACACGTTCGTGTAAATAATACAATAGCATTTTTGTAAGCACTTCGGCAAAACCAACTTTTAATCCAACCATCGGGTCGCCCGAAATAATCCATGCCAAAAACATTGTATCCATGGTTCCGACCAATCTCCATGAGACTGTTTTAGCTAAATGTCGCATCCTACTTTCGAGCGTTTTTCCATTTTTAGAAAGATTTACCTTAAACCATAATCTTTCGTGGAGGTAGTATAATATAATTTTTGTTAGAACCTCTGCAACCCCAATTTTTACACCTGTAAGTGGATTTCCAGAAATAACCCAAGCCAAAATCATTGTATCTAAAGTCCCTACCATTCGCCATGTTAAGGCTTTGGCTAAGTGTCGCTTATGTGTTATATCTTTCATCGAATGCTAAAAAATCTATATTAAACGATTAATGCCGTTTTATTGAGCCGATATCCTTATGTTGGATTTAAAAAAATCAAAAACTTCGTTGAGTTCTGGAATATTTTCTTCTAACGATTTAATTCCTACAATTTCCTGCCCTTTGTATGAAATGTTTCTGTTGATGTAAGTAAACTCTAAGTCGGGTACTTGTTCATCGATTAACCAATCTTTTATTTGATTCAAATCTGCATTAAATTGCAGTGCATATTTCACTTGTTTTCCGTTCTTTTTATCATCGATACAATCCAAAAGTATTTTTGTACATGCTTCTATTGAAACAAAAGGCCGTTGCTGTGTTCCATCTCCATAAATTAACAACTTTTTATCAGTTAAAGCATGGAAAATAAAAGTATTCATCACAGAGTCTAATCGTACAGAAGTATTAAATCCAAAAACGTTTCCAGATCGGATAATATGCGTTTCACAATGATTTTCTAACAGTAGGACATACTTTTCTCCTTCAAATTTAGAAGTTGCATACGCATTTGTTGGTTGTGGTACATCTTCTAGAGAAACCTCACCATGTAATCCCAAAACAGAAACAGAACTTAAATAAACAAACCTTTTAATTTTGTTTTTGCTTTGTTGAACACAACGCACCAAATTCAGTGTTCCCCACTGATTAATTTGCTCATATTGAACGTTTTGCGTATAATTGTACGGAGAAATCACAAATCCAGCCAAATGAAACACAACATCTACTTTATCGATTAATTGTTCAACTGTATAAGTATCTAAAATATCTCCTTTAACGAATTGTACTTTTTTATAAGGTTTTGCTCCAAAGAAAAAAGCATAGGAAGCATTTGATAAATTATCGAGTACATAAATTGTTTCTACATCTTCTCTTTTCTCAAGTTCATCAACTAAGGATGAGCCAACATAACCTGCTCCACCAGTAACTAATATCTTCATTTACTTTGTATTTGTATGTAATCCACACTCTGTTTTATTACTTCCAACCCAACGTCCACCTCTTTTATCATCCGCATCTGTCCATTTATGCGTACAAGGAACACAACCAATGCTCACATAACCCGCATCTTCCAATGGGTGTTTTGGGAGATTGTTTTCTCGGATATATTGATAAATCAAGCGATTTGTCCAATCTAACATTGGGTGAAACTTAATGATTCCATTGTCTCTTTCTTCAATAATATCCAATTGCTTCCTTACGGCTGTTTGGTCACGTCGAACACCACTAATCCACACATCGTTGGATTGCAGAAAGTCATTTAAAGGTTTTACTTTATTGATGTAACAACAATAGTCTGGATTGACTGCATATTGAAATAAACCTGTTTCCTTATCTTTTTGTTGACTCAAAGGTATTTCAGATTTAAGCGTAATAATGTTTAGGTTAAATTCTTCCTCTAACTTTTGTTTGAACGCATAGGTTTCGGGGAACAAAAAGTTAGTATCTAAAAATAAGATTGTGATTTCTGGAAAGTAATTTCCAATAATATGAAGTAGTGGAACACTTTGAGTTTGAAATGACGAAGTTGCATAAATTTTTCTACCATCATTTTTAAACTGTTGAATATATTTTGAAATGGTCTTTTTTGTTTGTTCTAAAACTGCTTCCATATTCTTATTTTTATGCAAATATAACGTTGTTTTTCTGTAATGCCTCTATTTTGGACGTTTTAATCCATGTAGTTTATATTTTTCTAAAAACCAAAACCCAGCCTATCGTTGGATGTGGTTCGACGCTTGCTTCAATTTTATTGACCTCACTTAGCATCCTCCAAACTTGGTAATCACCATCTTTTGCCACAAAACTTTCTTTAAAAACATCTAGTCGTAAAAAGGGTTTAAAAAATTCAATTTTTGTGGCAGAAAAAATAAAAGCATTGTTTTCAATGTTGTTTGTGTATGGATGATAGAATAAGGAGTCGTTAATCTCAGCGATTTTAAATCCTATGCTGTCAATTTTATCGTGATTATCGTGCTGAAACAAAAGAATTTCATCAATAAATTCGGGATAAAGGAATGCCGTTTCATCAATTTCATTTTCAGCAGCACCTTCTGATTGGAGGCTACATGAACCAAGCAAAAAAAGACTAAGAAAAATGGATATCCCCTTCAGAAACCAAATCATCTCCACGCATTTTTAAAAACAACTGAATCAAGGCCACAACATCTTTTTCACAATATGCCTTGATGCGTTCAAGGTCATCTTCTTCATAATAAACACGTGCAACATCGGCTCCGTCGATATCGTCTTTCGGTGTTGGAATATTAAAAATATGACACAATAAAGCCAGAGATGTATAGTGCTTATAATCGCCAAACTTCCAAAGTTCAAGCGTGTCTAAATGTTGCACTTCCCACGGTTTTTTCCCAGCAATATCCAAAGCGTAGGGCAGTTTTATTCCATTAATAAGCATGCGCCTTGCAATGTATGGAAAGTCAAATTCCTTAGCATTATGTCCACAAAGCAAATGGTATGGTGTGTTATAGTGTCCGTTCAACAATTCAGTAAATTTACGGAGTAACGTTTCTTCGTCTTTGTGGTAATACGATTTTAGTCGCACTTCTTTACCTGTACTTTTTTGATGTACAAATCCGACTGAGATACAGCAAATTTTTCCAAATTCGGATAAAATTCCAGCCCTTTCACCATAAATTTCCTCTATGGTTTTGCCCTCTTTTTGTTGAAAACGTGTTTTTTGGTCAAATAATTCTGCTGTTTTCTCGTCTAATTCGTCAAATTGATATGCTTGTGGAACGGTTTCAATATCCAAAAACAATACTTTTTCTAAGTTAATTTTCTCTAACATATTTTAGGTTTTGTGCTTTATAAAGGTAGAAACATTTCTTTTATGTAGCTGACAAGTAAACGTTTTTTCTTAAAAAATCAACTCAAACCCACTAAAGTTCAATAAAAAAGCAACCTTTTCTCCGACAGTTTTCGCAGGGTTGTTTTTTTCTCTTAAGGAATAAGTATAATTTTACAAGTCGAATTTAATTCCTTGTGCCAATGGCAACTCAGTCGAATAATTTACTGTATTTGTTTGCCTTCTCATATAAACTTTCCACGCATCAGAGCCAGACTCACGACCACCTCCAGTTTCTTTTTCACCACCAAACGCACCGCCAATTTCTGCGCCAGAAGTTCCAATGTTTGCGTTTGCGATTCCGCAATCAGACCCTTCGGCAGAAAGGAATTGTTCAACTTCACGCAGATTGTTCGACATGATTGAAGATGAAAGTCCTTGCACTACACCATTTTGCATTTCGATGGCGTTAGTAACATCTCCTGAATATTTCATCACATATAAAATTGGCGCAAATGTTTCGTGTTGCACAATTTCATATTCATTTTTAGCCTCAATAATAACTGGTTTTACGTAGCATCCAGATTCATAACCTTCACCAGATAGTACGCCACCTTCGGCCAATATTTTTCCACCTTCTTTTTTTGCTTTTTCGATAGCATCCACATACATTTGAACGGCATCTTCATCAATTAATGGTCCCATGTGGTTGTTTTCATCCAAAGGATTTCCAATTTTAATTTGTTTATATGCGTCTTTAATCGCGTTTACAACTTTATCATAAATACTATCGTGTATAATCAAACGACGAGTTGATGTACATCTTTGTCCTGCTGTTCCAACCGCACCAAAAACTGCACCTGGCACAACCATTTTCAAATCTGCAGAAGGGGTAACGATAATAGCATTGTTTCCACCTAATTCTAACAAAGATTTCCCTAGTCGAGCCGCCACGGCTTGTGCAACAGAGCGTCCCATTCTTGTAGAACCCGTTGCAGAAATTAATGCCATGTTTTTATCTGATGCCATTGCTTTTCCGATTGAAGCATCTCCAATTACAATTCCTGAAACTCCTGAAGGAACGTTATTTGCTTCAAATATTTTGGTGATGATGTTTTGGCAAGCAATCGCTGTAATCGGTGTCTTTTCTGAAGGTTTCCACACACAAGTATCTCCACATACCCAAGCCAAAGCTGTGTTCCAGCTCCATACAGCAACGGGGAAATTAAATGCAGAAATAATTCCAACAACACCCAGTGGATGATATTGCTCCATCATTCTGTGTTGCGGACGTTCAGATGCAATGGTTTTACCGTATAGTTGACGTGATATCCCTACTGCAAAATCACATATATCAATCATCTCTTGAACTTCACCCAAACCTTCTTGCAAAGATTTTCCCATTTCCCAAGAAACAAGTGCCCCTAAATCTTCTTTATTTTCTCTTAATGCCTGACCAAATTGACGAACGACTTCTCCCCTTTGTGGAGCTGTCCATTTTCTCCATTCTATAAAACCTTTTTTGGCTTCTGCAACCACTTTATGATAATCTTCTTCTGTAGCAAATTTAACACGCCCGATAGCAGATCCATCAACAGGAGTAACGGACGTTACAACACCTCCACTCGTTTCAATCCACTTTCCTGTAGAAGCCCCACTGTTTATATCTTTACTAATTCCTAACTTTGATAGAACTGACTCAATATCAATTCCTTTTTTTTCGGCAATATGTGACATTTTTCCAATTTTAAAATTCATCAACAAAAGTAATGAAGTTTTTGGGGAAGACCAAAAAAAGAGAAAATTATCGGTTGATAGTTTTCTAAAAAAATTTATCGAAAACATAATAACTCACAAGGTAAAGTTCTAAGTGCATTTCCCCTTTGAATCCTTTGCACTCATTGTGATTTATTCCATGTCCTTTACCTCATCCTTTCATTTCAAAAAACACAAATAATGAGAAAAGCGAATCCAACTTCATCACATTATATTATTTTTGTACTATCAATACGCAGAAAATGGAATTAAAATATAAAGGAAAAACCAAAGATGTATATGCTTTACCCAACAACCAAGTGCTTTTGAAATTTAAAGACGACGTAACGGGAGAAGATGGTGTATTTGACCCAGGTGCAAACACCGTTGGACTGGCAATTGAAGGTGCAGGGAAAAGCGGACTAAAAATGACAAAACATTTCTTTGAAATTTTAGCGCAAAAAGGAATTCCAACACATTATGTTTCTGCTAATATTGACGATGTATCTATGATTGTAAAAGAGGCAGTTCCTTTTGGAAATGGGCTTGAGGTAATTTGTAGATTCCGTGCAGTTGGCAGCTTTTACAGACGTTATGGCGCATACCTAAAAGAAGGTCAAAAACTAGATAAATTTGTGGAAATCACCATCAAAGATGATGAAAAAGGAGACCCAACCATTTCAGAAGATGCTTTAAATATGTTGGGGATTTTATCCAAAGAAGAATATCAAATTTTAAAATCACGGACACAAGAAATTTGTCAAATTATTAAAGAAGAATTGGCAAAAAAAGATTTGGAGTTGTACGACATTAAATTGGAATTTGGTCGTGACAAAACAACCAACGACATTATCTTGATTGATGAAATTTCTGGAGGAAATATGCGCGTATATAAAAATGGCGAATATATCGAACCTTTGAAGTTAGAGAAATTGTTTTTCGCATAAAACCTTTCACAATCTTAATCTCTTAAAGACACAAATCCTTCTCTTTTTTTACTATTTTTGCCAAAATATCAATCAATATGGCGAGAGTTTTAACAGGAATACAAAGCACAGGTGTGCCACATTTAGGAAATCTTTTGGGTGCGCTTTTACCAGCAATCAAGATGTCGAAAGAATCTAATAATGAATCTTTTTTCTTTATTGCTGATCTACATTCGCTTACTGCAATCAAGGATGGAGAGCAATTGCGAGAAAACACGTATGGTGTTGCTGCTGCTTGGCTGGCGTGTGGACTCGATCCTGAAAAGACTGTTTTTTATCGACAAAGTGATGTTACGGAAACCACGGAACTTACATGGTATTTGTTGTGTTTTTTCCAATATCAACGATTAACTTTGGCTCATTCATTTAAGGATAAAGCAGATCGAACCGCTGATATAAATGGTGGGTTATTTACTTATCCGATGTTGATGGCAGCAGATATTTTATTATATGATTCGCAGGAAATTCCCGTGGGGAAAGATCAATTACAACACATCGAAATGACAAGAGATGTAGCACAACGCATCAATACTCATACTGGAAAAGAAATTTTTGTAATTCCAGAAGCAAGAATTGAAGAAAATGTGATGATTATTCCTGGTACAGACGGCGAAAAAATGAGTAAATCTCGTGGAAACTTTATTAATATCTTTCTTCCAGATAAAGAGCTGAGAAAACAAGTGATGAAAATTGAAACAGATAGTACGCCGATGGAAGAACCTAAAAATCCAAATACTTGTAATGTATTTAGTCTTTATAAATTAATAGCAACAGAGGAAATGACTGAAGCATTAGCACAAAAATATCACAGCGGAAACTTTGGATATGGTCATGCAAAACAAGAACTTTACGAATTGATTATTGATAAATTTAAGTCTGAAAGAGAGGACTTTAATTACTATATGAGTCACCGTGATGAAATGGATAAAATTCTATCAATTGGTGCCGAAAAAGCTAAAGAAATTGCAAAAAATACACTCTTACGTGTAAGAAAAGAGCTTGGATATTAGAATTTTCGAATAAAAATGATAAATTTGAAGTATAATTTAACAATATTATTTATTGACATTACATAAAATTTAAACCAATGTTTAAAAAAATTTTAACACTATTATTTATCTCTACTCTATTCTTAGGATGTAGAACAGATGAAAAGCAACAAGTAATCAACGCTAAAGGAGGAGTTAGATATGGCGGCGAATTCCGTTTTATGTCAAGCGAGAAAGTGCAAACACTATTTCCTCTTTCAACAACAAATGTTTATACCAACAGGGTTGTTTATCAAATTTTTCAACGATTGGTAGGATTTGACCCCGAAACAAAGGAGTTAGTGCCAGAAATTGCTTTGTCAACAGATGTAAATGAAAATTCTACTGTTTTCACTTTCCATTTAAGAAAAGATGTTTATTTCCATGATGACCCATGTTTTGAGAAAGGTAAAGGACGATTGGTTACAGCCCACGATTTTAAATATTCATTAGAGTTTGCTTGTTCAAACCATCCATTAAATCATAACTCTTACCTTTTAAGAGATAAGGTTTTGGGTGCAGATAAGTTTTACAGAGGAGAAGTTGATGCCGTAGAAGGAATTCGTGTAATTGATGACCATACCTTAGAAATTGAACTAAAAAGTCCGTCTGCTGCGTTTAAAAAAATTATGACACACACTGGATTAAGTGTTTTTCCTCGTGAAGCGTATGAGAAATATGGAAACGATATCGGACTTCATCCTGTCGGAACGGGTGCTTTCGTATTGGGAGAATATACAGACGATAAAATTATTTTAAATAGAAATAACAACTATTGGGAAACAGATGAGTTTGGGAATCCACTTCCTTTTCTTGATAAAGTAGTCATGACATACAGCAAAGATAAAACAGATGAACTTTTATCTTTCCGTGCAGAAAAGATAGATTTGGTACTTGATATTCCAGTAGAAGAAATTAAAAATGTATTGGGCACTTTAGCTCAGGCAAAAGCGGGTGAAAACGTAAAACACAGGGTATATTCTTTATCAAGTATGAGCATAACTTATTATGGTTTTTCTAATCAAAGTGAACCTTTTTCCAATAAAAACGTTCGTTTAGCATTCAATCATGCTGTCAATAGAGAAGCTATAATTAACAACTGGCTAGAGGGCGAAGGTTGGCCAGCTTTAAATGGATTCGTACCTAAAATCATTGGCTATCCAAACGAGAAAATTAAAGGATATACTTACGATGTTAATAAGGCACAAAGCCTATTAGCCGAAGCAGGTTATCCAGAAGGTGAAGGATTTCCAACTGTAAAATTATACGTAAATACTTTGCAAGGTTCAGGACAACATAGATTGGCAGAGGCAGTACAAAAATCATTGAAGGAAAACCTAAATGTAAATATAGAAATTGAGTTGATAACCATCGAAGAAAGAGAGAAATTGGTTCAAAGTCAAGATGCTATATTTTGGAGAACAGGTTGGGTTGCAGACTATCCAGATCCAGAGAATTTCTTAAACTTATTCTATAGTGGAAACATTGACGAGAGCAATCCAACAATCAATCCGTTTAAGTATAATAACCCTGAGTTTGATGCATTATTTGAAAAAGCAATGGGCGAAACAAATGAAGAAAAACGATTTGAATTGTTAGCTCAATGCGACCAAATTATCATTGATGATGCGGTTGTTATGCCACTTATGAATGATGACTTTATCACCATGGTAAATTTAAAGGTTCGTAAATTTGTTACTAATGAAATCGAACAATTAGATTTTTCAACGATTTACATCAAAGAAGTTAAATAAAAAACTATTCAAACAATGGGCAAGCTGAACGCGTAGGCTTTCCTTTTCTACAACCGCTAAATTGGATTGAAATTTCATGTGTATGGAAGTTTCCCCCGCGGATGGATGAGGTAATAAAATCAAAACTGTATCCAATGGTGAATTGTCGGATGTTGACTTTGAATAATCCGATTACAGCATCACGGTTTCTATATCCCAATCCAACACTGAATATATTTTGATAATCAAACATTAAGTTGACATCAAAGCTCATTGGTCCAGCTGGTGGAATTCTAAATAAAATTCCTGGTAGCAATGAGTTTTCTTTTGGTAATCCGATTCTTGTTCCTGCTTGTATTTTTGTGTGCAAACGGAATCGAGAAGCATACCCTACATCTTTCCAATTATTCATTGCCAACTGGTCAACCGCTGCACCCAAATAGAATAAATCAGAATAGTACCAACCACCAAAAGTTATCAATGGGAATAGTAAATTGTTCGCCGACTGTGAAACTGATGGGTCGGGGTCAATTGTTGTTGTTTTTGTTTGGTCAAAACCAAATTGTTGAATTCCTGCTCCCACTCCAAAACTAAGTCGATGGTTAGTTTCTGTTTTACCCAACGGGATGTGAATTGCATAAGCCAAGCTCATAGAAAAATTATTGAACGGTCCAAATTGGTCTCTTTCAATTTTTCCTCCAATACCATGAAAGAAATCTTTAAATTTTTTCTTGTTTTTTATAAGCGGTGCGTTAATTGTTAACATACCACTTACTGGTGCATCGTCAAATCCTGCCCATTGTGCGCGAGCACCTAATTTCACCTCCAAGCATCTTTTTATCCCAGCCAACGCAGGGTTAATCGAAAATTGATTATAAGACCATTGCGAGTACTGAGATACCTGCTGTCCAAATGTTAAGGTTGGAATAAAAAATAATATGAGAAACAACCACTTTTTCATCTTATAATTGAAACTGTTCCTTTTAGTGGTTCTTCAAATGCTTTGTCTCTTAAATTAATGACATAATAATAGGTGCCTTCGGTGAGTTCATTCCCTCCTTTTGTTGTCCCTGTCCAACGTTTTTCACTGTTATATCCAGTTGTTTCAAACACCAATTGTCCCCATCTTGTAAAAATCTGAATATGACAATCCGGGAAAGCCTCAATTCCAAGGATTTCCCATGTTTCATTAATTCCGTCTCCATTAGGCGAAAAAGTGTTTGGGATTTCTAAAGCGTCTTTGATATAGACGGTAACCTCATCAACGATTGAACAAATTCCATTGTCAACAATTAAATAGTATGTTGTGGTTTCATTTGGTGACACAATTGGACGAATCGAATTTGTATCACTAATAAAATAATCAGGTGTCCACAAAATATCCGTTTCTGTTGTTGCGCCATCTAACTGTATGCTTTCTCCTAAGAATATGGTTTTATCTGATCCTGCATCTACTAAAAAATCAAGAACTGTTAGCGTTAACGGGTTGCTTTGAAGAGTATCCCGACAACTATCAAAACAAGATATTTCTGCGGTAACAACATCTTGATCGCTAATCGTTCCTTCGTACACGAAAAAACCTTCTGTCCTTCCAACTTCTTCTCCATTCAAATACCAAACTACTGGAGAAGGGTCGTCACATCCTTGTAAATCAATATCAAAAACTGTTGAATTTCCCCTGCAAATGGTCAACGATTCTGTTCCGATAAAAAAAGTTGGATTTCTGTCAACTGCAAGTCCTGAAATTTGCACATCAAACGTAGCCTCTGCGTATGAAGTTGTTCCAAAAGCACCATTTACAATGATGTAATACGTAGTATTTGCAGGTAAGTTGGTTGCTATTAACTGAAAGTCGGTTGTTGCATTGGAAACACAATTGGAAACTTCTGTAAAGGTCGAAGGGATACATGGAATTACAGCTTCAACAATAACAGCTTGCAACGCATTTCCTTGCCCCACAAGATTTTCAAAAACAATTTGACTAAAATCCACCAATACATCACCTCCATCGTCGTTGGTTGTAAAAGTCAACCAAATAGAGTTTTGTCCTGTAAAGCAAAAATTAAAATCATCCTCACAATCTGGACAAACTGTTGAATTTGCATCTATATTATTAATGCTAAAAACCTCGTTTGGACAAAGTTCTAAAGCGTTATCACAATGGTTATAAATTTCTTGGCAATGGACAAACCAAACCCCAAAAGCCATGAAAAACGCCAATATAAATTGATTAAACTGTATCTTCATCATTATTAGATAACGAAGATAAGATTAATTTATGTTTTTTTTATAATGGAAGTTTTATTGTTTTTCTTTTTCAGTAAGAATTCAATGTAAAAACAAGAGTTATTCTATTATTTTTGTATTATACAATTCAAAACAAATCAATATGGCGAAAATTCTCATCAAAAACATAAAAGGACTTTTTCAAACAGGAAACAACCTTCCAAAATTTAAGTCGGGAAAACAAATGGACGAAGCAGACATGATTGACAATGCGTTTTTGGCTATAGAAGATGAAGAAATTATCGCTTTTGGGAGCATGGACGATTGGAGAGGAATTGACGATTGGAGGGACTTAACAGTAATTGATGCACAAGGTAAATATGTGCTTCCTACTTTTTGCGATTCTCATACACATGCTATTTTTGCTGCAACAAGAGAAGCAGAGTTTGAGGATAGAATCAGGGGACTTACTTACGAGGAAATTGCATTGAAAGGAGGAGGGATTCTTAACTCAGCTGAAAAATTAAGAAGCATGGGTGAAGACCAACTTTTTGAAGAAGCATTGCAAAGGATTCACGAATTGGCAAAATTAGGAACAGGAGCCATCGAAATTAAATCGGGCTATGGACTTTCTGTCGAAGGTGAAATAAAAATGCTCCGAGTTATCAAGCGACTTAAAGAAGTTTCGCCAATGACAATAAAATCAACTTTTTTAGGGGCACATGCTTTTCCAAAAGAATTTAAAGACAATCATCAAGGATATGTTGATCTAATCATCAAAGAAATGTTGCCACAAATTGCGAAGGAGAATCTAGCTGACTATATCGACTGTTTTTGTGAAAGGAATTATTTCACATTGGAACAGATGAACGCAATTATAGAAGCAGGCACAAAATATAATTTGCCAGCAAAAGTACACGTCAACCAGTTTTCAATTATGGGAGGCGTTCAAGCGGCAGTTGAGAGAGGAGCCGTTTCTGTTGATCATTTAGAAGAGTTAGATGCAAAAGACATCCAAGCATTGAAAAAAGGTAAAACAATGCCCACATTTTTACCAGGTTGTTCTTTTTTCTTGTCAATTCCATTTGGTAAAGCTAGGGAAGTAATTGCAGAAGACTTACCTGTTGCATTGGCTTCAGATTTTAATCCTGGTTCTTCACCAAGTGGAAATATGCAATTCATCACCTCTTTGGGTTGTACAAAAATGAATATGACTCCGACAGAAGTTTTGAATGCTACTACGCTAAACACAGCTTACGCAATGGGCATTTCCGATACACATGGTTCTATCACAGAAGGAAAAAAAGCCAATGTTATGATTACAAAAGAAATTTCGTCCTTAGCACGTATTCCTTATTCTTTTGGAGAAAATTCGATTGAAACAGTAATTCTGAACGGATATATTTTTTATTCAGAAGAGAATGTTTAAATGAACGCAGGTTATAAAATTATTTCATCAATAATTCGCGCCTGAATATACTCGTTCACCACTTTTGGAAAATATTGATGTTCAATTTTTAAAACCTTTTGGCGAATATCTTGTGGACTATCTTTTTGAGTTAATGCAGTTTCAACCTGTACAAGGATTCGCCCTTTATCATATTGATTATTCACAAGGTGAATGGTGATTCCAGATTTTGTTTCTCTGTTTTCAAAAACTGCTTCATGAACATTCATACCATACATTCCTTTCCCTCCATACTTGGGTAAAAGCGCAGGATGAATGTTAATAATTCTATCAGGAAAAGCATCAATCAGTTCATCAGGAATCTTCCTTAGGTAACCAGCCAAAACAATATAATCAATTTTGTGAGCGTCCATGATTTTCTTTAAAAGCATTCCGTTACTTGCCTCCTCATTTGAAATAACTACTTGTTCTACCAAGCCAGCTGACTTTTTAAGGATTCCTGCATCTTGATTGTTTGTAAGAATCAAAGCAACATCAATGATTTGAGAATCGTGAAAAAACTCTATCAATTTCATTGCATTACTACCCGAGCCAGATGCAAAGATTGCTATTTTCTTCTTTTCCATAAAACAAAGGTAAGAAGGTTAAGTCAAAATTTAGAATAAATGAAGATAATTGATATGATTTTTATCTGACACTGATGTTAAAAACCAAATTTAAAATGTTTGAAACATAGATTTAAACAAGGAAATTAGATAAGAAATTCGAGTTAAAATCTATATCTTTACACAATGCTTCATACAGAAATTCGAAAATATGGGTCTGTAACTGTTCATCTTTTGTATTATGATGGATTTGTGATGAATGATCATCTAAACAAACTTCTTCCTCACGAATGGGAAACATTATCAAAAATTAATCACCCAAATAAAAAGAGGGAATTTGTGGCAATGCGTACTTTGAGAACGTTGATTTTTGGGAATGAAAAAATTTTGTACAACGAAATTGGCGCACCATACATCGAAAATCATGGTTTTATATCTATTTCTCATGCCGATTGTGTTGTAGGCTTGGCATTTTGCGAAGATTTTCGCGTAGGATTAGATTTAGAGCCTATCCGAGAGATGGTTCTACGGGTAAAACATAAATTTTTAAGCCAAAAAGAAAAAGAATCTTTCGACCTCAACTCAACCGAAGAAATGATTAAAATCTGGTCTGGAAAAGAAGCCTTGTATAAATTATCGGGAAGAAAAAAAATCATATTTGCCAAACAACTCCTTTTAACCCGAATTGATGAGTTAAGATGGAAAGGAGAAATGGTTTTTCCAGACACACATAAAGAAGTAGAAATGGTGATAGAAAAAATAGATAATTTTGTGATTTCTATTAACACACAAGCAATTTATGAATCAAAATAATAAGATATATCAAAAATTTGGAGCAACAACGGGGCAAATTGCTGTTTTAATCGACCCAGACGTTACAAACAAAAAGGATAGTATTCGGTCGGTTGTAGAAAAAGCTGAGTTTGCACAAATTGACTATATTTTTGTTGGTGGGAGTTCAGTCACAAAAGGCGATTTTGAAGCTTGCATGCAGCATTTGAAAGAATTGACCAAGCTACCGATTGTGATTTTCCCGGGTGACTTACATCTCGTTTCAGAACAGGCTGATGCAGTTTTGTATTTGAGTTTATTGTCTGGCAGAAATCCTGAATATTTAATCAGTCAACATGTAAAAACTGCTCAAGATATTTTTGCTATGGATATAGAGGTTATACCTACTGGATATATTTTAGTTGACGGTGGAAGTCCTGCTTCTGTGGCATCGATAAGTCAAACAATCCCGATTGCTAGAGAAAACTTTTCGGCAATAATGAACACAGCAATCGCAGGTGTTTTACAAGGTAAAAAAGCAATCTATTTTGAAGCTGGAAGTGGGGCAAAAAAGAGCATTCCTTCGGCAATCATCAAAGAAGCAAAAGAGAAGCTGAATACAATTATTTTAGTTGGAGGAGGAATAAGAAGTGTAGAGCAAATAGAAGTGTTTAAAAATCAAGGTGCAAACATTGTTGTGATTGGAACGAAAATAGAAGAAGATACCGATTTTCTTTTAGATATTCGAGGTTATAAAAACGCTTTACACTCATGAGGTTTGTAAGTATTAGACAGATTTTAAATCAACTAAAGGTTGAGTTTACAACAATCGATGAAACAGTTGTTAAATCAGCTCAAACTCTTGCAAAACAGCATTTTCTACAGAATAAAAAATTAAAAATTAATCAGTTTGAATATACTAAAGATGAAATTGACTTTGTTTTAAATTCTTTGGACGACAAAACCTTAGTTTTCCACGATTGGGTTCAGCAAGATTCTTCCTTATCTCAATACCTCATCAGCCTTGGTGAAATTAGAAATAAACCAAAACCCAATCAATATGAGGGGCACCAATTAGAAAAAGTGTTTCAGTCATATTTGGCACCATTTTTAAAACCCATTTTAGAAGAATCATTTAGTAAAAATCTTGCAATTCCGAATCTACAAATACTATCAGAGCACATAGTTTTTTCCAACTATCTGGAGGAAGGCGATCGTATCGAAGTTCAGCAACCAATCAGTGATTTTGTGAGAGAATTAATGGAGAATAAAGAAATTGACTTTTTTGAGCTCATTTACACAGCAACCTTTGTAGATGTTTTAAATAAGTTGGATAAGCATTTCTATAGCAATTCTGTTCTGTTCATTGATAAAACCAAGAAATTTATTATATCAGAATCATTGATAGACACACAAAAAGGAAAAATTAGGAAATTATTGTTGCAGCTTAAATTAACAGAAAGGCACCAAAAAGAGGTTGCCCATTTTGCAAATTCCGAACATTTTAAAGCACAATCTTCAGCATCTAAAAAAGGGTTAATCAAATTTTTACAACCCTATATAATTTATATTCTGGGAGGAATTCTAATTGTTTCTCTAACCTATTTTTATCTGAATAAACCTAGTCCAAATAAGGAAAAAGAAATTGCAACTGGAGCGGAAGAACTGACTGATGAAGAGTTGTTGGAGCTTGATTCTTTGATAAAGGTTAACGGAGAGAAATTTAATTAATTATATTTGAAACAAAAATATCAACAAATGAAAATTTTCCTTTTTTTCACTTTCATATTAACCATCCAAATTGGATTTACACAATCGGTTGAACCATTTCAAATCTACAATAGTAAAGGTAGAAAAGTTTCAACAAAAAAATTTTTTAGAAGCATAGAGAAGTCTGACATTATTCTTTTTGGAGAGTTTCACGACAATCCCATTATACATTGGCTGCAATTAAAAACTGCTCAATACCTCAACGTAAAAAGGGGAGTTGTAATCGGTGCTGAAATGATAGAATCAGACCAACAAGAAGTTATCAATAAATATTTGGCTGGAGAGATTGACCAAAAAGGGTTGGATTCAAGTGTTTTGTTGTGGACAAATTATAAAACTGATTACAAACCCATCGTCGATTTTGCGAAAGAAGAAAAAATCTCCTTTTACGGAACGAATGTGCCACGTGTTCATGCAAGTTTTGTTTATCGCCATGGATTGGATGAACTCCATGCAAGTTTAGATAGCGAAGAGAAACAGTTTGTTGCTCCATTACCCATTCCTTATGATGAGAATCTTCCAAGTTATCAAGCGATGTTAAAAATGATGGGAGATCACAAACCAAATCCATATTTTCCTATGGCTCAAGCAATCAAAGATGCAACAATGGCATATTTTATCTTAAAATATTATGATGAAAACAAATGTTTTTTGCATTTGAATGGTGCATATCACAGCAATCATTATGAAGGAATTTATTGGTATTTAAAAGAATATCAGTTTCAAGGTGATATCACAACAATTTCTACCGTGCAACAATCAAACGTCAAGCAGTTTGAAAATGAATACAAAGGTATTGCCGATTTTATAATTGTGGTAGATGAAGAAATGACAAAAACACATTAAATGAAACCTATTTCACTTCAAAAAGGCGATACAATTTTAATCATAGCTCCTGCAAAACGCATCGAGAAAGAACTCGTAGATTTTGCCGTAAAGACAATCGAGTCTAACGGATTTAGAGTCATCGTTTCAGAAAATTGTTTGGGTAAAAATAATTACTTCTCAGGAACATTAGAAGAACGACAAAAAGATTTGCAATGGGCAATTAATCATCCAACGGCGAAAGCAATTTTATGTGCAAGAGGTGGATATGGAAGTGTGCAAATTGTAGAAAAAGTAGATTGGTCTGCCTTTATTAAAAATCCTAAATGGATAATTGGATTTTCTGATATCACTATTTTTCATCAATTTCTCTCTAAAATAGGAATTGCGTCTTTACACGCTACCGTTCCTTTAAATTTTCCAGAGAACACACCTGAATCTTTGGCTAGTCTTTTTTATTCTCTCGAAAATGCTCAATTGGAATATGGTTGGAAAAGCAAAACAGAAAATATAACTGGAGAAACAAATGGCAGATTAATCGGTGGAAATTTAACGGTTTTAACAAGTTTAATTGGAACGAATTTGATGCCAGATTATAACAATACAATTCTGTTTATTGAAGACATTGGAGAAGCTTTGTATGCTGTCGATCGTTGTTTCCAACAGTTAAGTAAAGCTGGTATTTTAAAGCAAATTAATGGGCTAATTGTTGGTGGGTTCAGCAGTATGAAAGACTCAGAACCGCCTTATGGCAATAGTTTAGAGGAAATTATAAAGTCTCACTTTTTAGATAGAAACATTCCTGTTGCTTTTGAATTCCCAGCTGGACATTGTGATGATAATCGTGCGTTGATTATGAGAGAAAAAGTTGAGTTTAAGGTTCAGAGCGACTTTGCTTGGGTTGGTAGCTTGGAAAAGAAAGTTTAATGGAAAAAACTTCTTTAATACAAAAAGCCAAATAACCAAACAGGAATAATGTTGTCAGAACCAATTTCAATTTGGTCTTCTGTAACAAAGCCAGTTATACTATTTTGATTTCGATTTTTGGGCTTCCTTTTTTCTGCAATTTCTAATGGTATTCTTTCGTCAATGATTAAATCTCCTTTTTGATGTAATTGTATCTTGTGCAATCCTTTTAATTGATTGATGATAAATGTTTCTCTTACGCTTTCATTGCTCGTATTTTCTTTAGCTAATGCATAAAGTATGCTTGCGTTATTTAGATAGAGTTTTTCAGGTTTTGTAAGCAAACCAATTTCTGTTGTGGGCCTATAAAGTTCATTGATTAACCCTGCTCTTTCCAGCATTTTTAAAGCGGTAACAACGCTATTTCTTGAGAGTCCAACCAATTGACTTAAATCACTAATATTCGGTGTAAAAGGAACATTCTCAGCAATGTTTTTTAATAATATTTTGAGTTTGATTATTGTCGTATAATTCACATTTTCCACCGCATTTATGTCATTCTCGATAGCGAAATTTATGGCGTTTAGTAGCTTTTGATAATCGAACTCTTCATTTGCCAGACGATGGGGATAAGCACCACATTTTAAATATTTTTCAAAAAGCGGGATTGGTCTAATTTTTTGTATTAACTCTCTCGCAATCGAAACGTGGTTTTGTAAAATATTCAACAACGAATAAAAAGGAAGCAGTTGGTTGGTTTCAGATTCAATAAACTCTCTAAAAGACATTTCTTTTAAATTATAACTTTTTGTCTTTCTGCATAAATCGTCTTCTGATATGTGCTTATTAAGTATTGACGAAGCAGCAAAAATTATACAAAGATTTGGAAAGCTATCATGTATGAATTTGATTTCTTTCGACCAATTAGGATATTTATGTGTTTCATCTAACAAAAGATGTGTTCCTCCAAATTGCACAAATTTTTTAGCTAAATCGAATAAACTATTTGCAGAAAAATAAATGTGATCTAAACTTATATAAAGTGTTTTTTTGTCTGCTAATTTTATTTTAGCAATTTGCAATAAGAGTTTTGTTTTGCCAGTCCCTCTTGCCCCTGTTATGGAAATTAATCGGTTACTTAAATCAATGGAATTGAACAGATAGCGTTTAAAATGTGTATCTGTTTGCGTAATATTTTTTTGATTTTCTAAAAGTAAATTTTCCATAAATTGCTGTTTATATTAAGCAAATATAAAAGTTTTTTGTTAAATACATAAAGCAAGAATTGATCATTTAAAAGAAAGATGAGTATATGTCTTTTTCGAAAAGAGTTCTTTGAATTTTGAAGAGTTTAAGCCACTTTGAAGTAATTCAACAACCTTTCCAAATGATATATCATAACTTTGTTCAATAAAATAATTATTTTTGTTCCAAGTAAATTAAAAGTGAAACAAAACGTACTATATATTTCTTATGATGGCATGACAGACCCGTTGGGGCAATCTCAAGTTTTGCCCTATATAGCAGGACTTTCAAAAACATATCAGTTTCATTTAATCAGTTTTGAGAAAGCTGGTAACTTCACAAAAAACAAAAGGTTAATAGAAGATATTTGCGAAAAGCATAATATTGTATGGCATCCTTTAAAATACACGAAGAATCCCCCAATATTTTCTACATTGAGTGACATCAATAAAATGAAAAAATTAACAATAAAGTTAGACGAAAAATTTAACTTTAAAATCATTCATTGCCGTAGCTATATAGCTTCATTAATCGGACTTTATATGAAACAAAAATATCAAAAGAAATTCATCTTTGATATGCGTGGTTTCTGGGCAGATGAAAGGGTTGATGGGAAGTTATGGAATCTTAAAAACCCTGTTTACAAATTTATCTACAACTATTTTAAAAAGAAAGAAAAGCAATTCTTACAAGTTTCAGATTCAATTGTCTCATTGACAAAAAATGGGAAAAACGAAATTTTAAGTTGGAATATTTTAGGGGTAACTGAAAACAAAATAACAGTTATTCCATGCTGTGTTGATTTAAACATATTTGACCCAGAAAAAATTGACATTCAACAACAGATGGCGTTAAAATCCCACCTTAGAATTTCAGACAACGATTATGTTTTGGGTTATGTTGGTTCTCTAGGGACATGGTATATGTTAGACGAAATGCTTCATTATTTTAAGGTCTTTTCTTCCACAAATGCCAACACCAAATTTCTTTTTATATCTGGTGAAAATCCGCAAGACATATACAACAAAGCTACTCAATACAACATCCCACGAGATAAAATTGTTGTAACAAAATGTCTTCACAAAGACGTTCCTTTACATATTTCATTGTTTGATGCTTCGATTTTCTTTATTCTTCCAGCTTATTCAAAGAAAGCATCTTCTCCTACCAAGCAAGGAGAATTAATGGCAATGGGAATTCCTGTAATTTGTAATTCTGGTATTGGCGATACCGGTTTTGTAATAAAAACTTATGAGTCAGGTATTTTAATAAACCAGTTTATAGAGGACGATTACAAAGAAGGAAGTATTAAGCTAAATAACGATACATTCGATATTTTAAAAATAAAAGAAGGTGCTAAGGATTTCTATGGGTTGGAAAATGGGTTGGAAAACTATTTTAAAGTTTATAATCAATTAAGTCATGCCTAAGATTCTCTTTATCGCTCCTTATCCTTTTGGCGAAGCTCCTTCTCAGCGATTTCGTTTTGAGCAGTATAAAACGATTCTTGAAGAAGAGCATGATGTGGAATATTCACCTTTTTACAGTTTAAAGATTTGGGAAATTTTATACCAAAAAGGTAAAAACACACAAAAAACTTTCCTTCTTCTATCAGCATATTGTAGAAGATTTATTTTGCTGTTTAAGTTAAGAAAATACGATTACATTTTTGTTCATAGAGAAATAGCTCCCATGGGACCTCCAATTTTTGAATTTCTTTTAGCTAAAATTTGTAAACGAAAATATATTTATGACTTTGATGATGCAATTTGGCTCCCAAATTATAGTAAAGCCAATTCCAAATTTCAATTTCTTAAATCTTATTGGAAAGTAAAATATATTATTAAATGGGCAGACAAAGTAACGGTTGGTAATGAATACTTAGCCAATTATGCTCGACAATTTAATAAAAACGTAGAAGTTATACCAACAACCATCGATACCGAAAATTATCATACCGTTTTAACAGACCATACACAAGAAAAAGTAGTGATTGGTTGGACAGGCTCACACTCCACCATGAAGTATTTGGACTTTTTCTATCCTATTATCGCAGAATTAGAGCAAAAATATGATTTTACGTTTCGGATTATCTCAGACAAGAATCCAGAAGTTAAATTAAAATCACTTGAATTTGTCAAATGGAACAAAGCAACAGAAATTGAAGACTTATCAAAAATACATATTGGCGTAATGCCTTTGGTCGATAATCAGTGGGCAAGAGGAAAATGTGGATTTAAAGGGCTTCAATATATGGCTTTAGAAGTTGTTTCAGTTATGTCGCCCGTCGGAGTTAACCAAACAATTGTTCAAAACGGTAAAAATGGATTTCTTGCTAACACGCCTGAAGAATGGAAAGATATTCTAATAGATTTACTAAAAGATGCTGAAAAACGTAAAGAAATAGGTAAAAACGGAAGAATACGTGTAATTGAAGCCTATTCCGTACTTTCTCAAAAGGAGAAGTATTTACGTCTTTTTAAAGCATAATTACTTCCCTTTACAAATTACAAATTAAATTAATTCCAATTTAATCTATTTTTATAACATGTAAAACCTTTGTTATGGCATCATTCTGTATAACAACCTGATAGCTTCCAGCATTATATCTTGAAAATTCTAAATGAATGAAATCACTAGCAATGGTTCGAATTTCTTCAATTTTTCTGCCTAACCTATCATGAATCGAAATGTTTACTTTTTGTCCAAACAAATTACCGTTCAAAGCGATTGTATAATTGTTGGAGGTAGGATTTGGATAGCCTTGAATTGTCTCCAAATCCTCTAAATCTTTAACCCCTAAAATTTCAATATATTCTTCAGGTGACATTATCGGGCATCCTCCTTCAAATGTTACCTCTACACTATAATTCCCTCCAGTTGTTGCGATATATGTTGAATTAACAGCCCCTGGAATTGCCAATCCATTCAAATACCATTGGTAGCTAACATTTGCAGAAGTTATATTTGTGGACAATAGATTGTCATCATAAATTATAAATACATCTTGTACTGGGTGAACAGTGATGTCGGTAACACTCGTTGTAATACATGAAGCGCTAACACCAAAAACAAAGTGACTTGATTTTTCTGAAACATTGATATATGTTGCTCCTTCTACTTTATCTATGTGCTCAACTGTGTTGATAGCTGTAACTCCACTTTCTGATAACTGATTGTATTCATTATTTCCAAATCCGAAAACATTATTGTCTCCTTTTAATAATAAAGAAGTGTTTTTTCTTGCTGATAAAGTCGCTACCCCTCCAATATTTACTTTAATAGGAGATAAGTGGTTAGTAAAATCTCCTGTTCCTAATTGACCAAAAGAATTATCTCCAGAAGCATAGACTTGATTCCCTTCTACTAAAAATAACGAATGTTTGGAACCTCCTACTGCTTGTTTCACTCTTTTAAAAGAATTAACTATTGGAGTAGTTTGGCTGGTCGTATTTCCAAGTCCTAATTGTCCTGCCTCATTTCCACCCCAAACATAAAGAATTCCTGTATTATCAATGGCAAAGCTACTACTTTTTCCTGCGCCTACAGAAACAATGTTTGAAAGTGTTGACACCTGTACAGGTACTGAAGAGTTAGTTAAGCCTCCGTTACCTAATTGACCTGCTGTGTTAGCCCCCATTGTCCACACAGTGCCATCATTTTTAAGGATTACAAAATGATTTTCTCCAGCCGCTATCGTATCTACGTCAGTTATGTTTGTATTCAAAAATGGGAAATTAATGACCATATTGCTGCCCGTACCAAGTTGCCCCAAATCATTTTTTCCCCAAACGTAAATCTCTCCACCATTCGTAATCGCAATATTTGATTGATAAGCAGTAGCAACACTTTTTATATTAGACAACGAAGCCACCTGTTTTGGGTAATTTTTATTAGAATAAGTTCCATCACCTAATTGTCCATTGTCGTTTTTACCCCATGTATAAACATCTCCTGAATTTGTTAATGCAATAACATGAGAGCTTCCTCCTAAAACTTGCTTATAAGATTCATTTGATATTGCTCTCACTGGTGATAATTGATTTAGATTCGTACTGTCTCCATAAACTCCACTACCGTTGTCACCTCGCGTCCAAACATTTCCATCTCCTCCATGGGTAACTTCCAAAGAATAATTACCATCCAAAAATGCAATGAAAATAGAATCTGTAGCTCCAGAAATTGGACTTCCATTATAATACCATTGATTTCCATAGTGAGAATTGCTGTATAGAATCACAGAATCTCTTTCACAAAACTCGTAAGGAGAATTAGCAGAGATTATTGGTTCTTCAATGATATTAATCGTGATGATATTGTCATGTTCTTGTTCACACAATGTTGAATTAGACTGACCTATAAATGTAACTTCATCTAAATTCACACCATCATTTAGCGTAAAGGAGTTGTTACTTGAAAATGCTCCTTGAGCAACTCCGTTCACATAAAACTGATAGGCATCAGCTCCATTTGCTGTAAAGCTAATAGGTGTGCCATTACAAACCATATTAGAAGGTGAAGCGTTAAGTTGCAAATCCATACTGTTCACTGTGAAAGTATAAGGCACAGGCGCTGATGAACAATGAGCATTATAACCAATTATTGTTATTTCATCACCATTTTCTAAAGATTCAATTTCAAAATCAGGATTTGTTCCAGATTGCATTAAATTATTATTTAGATAATATCCATAAGTCATTGCTCCAGTTGTATTAAACGTAACCATTTCATCTTTACAAATAATTGCTGTCGGAGATGAAGTTGTAACATTTAGTATAGGATATTGGTAAACAGTAAAATTAATAGATTGACTTGCTGTTGAAGCACAGTCATTTAATTTCCCAGAAACTGAAACCACATCATTATCACTTAAGCTAGAAGTAAAATGAGGGTTAGAAGAATAAGCTCCAACAGGTACTCCGTTAATAGAGAATTGATATTCGTCTGCTCCCGTAGCTGTTAAATCTGTAAGTTCTCCCTCACATAGTTCAGTGGAATTATTATTTATAAGATTAACAATTGGATATTGGTTAACATTTATTGTTATGGCAGAAGATGTGCTTAGACATCCGTTTAAATCACCTTTTACTTTTATTTCATCACCATTTTCTAGTACGTTTGAAGTAAAAATAGGATTTGTAGTTGTTCCTTGTGAAATTCCATTCACAAAAAACTCATAATTGTTTGCTCCCGAACCAATAAGCTCTACCTGTTCTCCAGTACATATCGTATTGTTTCCAGTATTTGTTAATGTAACAATAGGAACTTGATTAACAGTTATGGGAGTTGCTACGGCTGACTCAGTACAGCCCTGAGAAGAAGAAACCACTACTGAAACAACATCTCCATCTTGCAAAGAATTGGAAGCAAATGAATTAAATGTAGTAGGCGTTCCTTGTGATACTCCATTTACAAAAAACTCATATAAAGAACCTCCACCAGCAAAGTAAGTAACATTGTCACCAGCACAAACTACATTGTCTGATGCTTGAAGACTGACTACGACTGAAGGGTTAACAGTAACGTAAACTTCTGTACTGTCAACACAGTTGTTAAGTTCACCAACAACTTTTATAGGGTATGTTCCTACCGCGAATCCATTGGTTGAAATGTTATCGTTTGGAGACAATGGTCCTTGTGATATATTGTTTACAAAAAACTCATAATTGTTTGCTCCAGTTGCTTGGTATGTTTCTACGACATCTTCACAAAAAGTATTATTAGTTGCTGTACCTACAAGGGTCATTACAGGTTTTGGCTTAACAATAAAAGTGTGGTCAAATGGATTACTTATACAACCCAAAGTATTTCCAACTACTGAAGCCGTTTGTCCATTCTGAAGTTGATTCAATGTAAAATTATTTGAAGTAGTATATCCACCTTGAGCGATATTATCTATGAATAATTGATATTGATCAGCTCCCGAAACATTTAATATTACAGTTTCGCCTTCACAAATCTCATTGGTAGGAACAGAGCTTATAACATTAATTGTAGGAATTGGGTTGACCGTTACTGTCAGCGTGTCATTACTTACACTTGAACAACCATTTGCTCCAGTACCCACAATCTTTACTTGATACGAGCCACTTGCTAATGTCTCAGTAAAGAAGGCGCTTGTTTGTGGTGTTCCCTGTGAAACATCATCAATAAATAGTTCATAAAAAGCAGAGTTGGTACCTGTAAAAGTTATGCTTTCACCTTCACAAACTGTATTGGAAGTAACGCTTGAAAATATGTTTACCGATGGAGTTGGTAATACCTGAGTGGTTACCGATTTCGAAAGTTCACATGTACCATTGGCTCCCATAACCGTTACTGTTTGACCATTTAATAATGAATCAGTTGTATAAATATTATTTGAAGAAGGACTTCCTAACGAAACACCATTCAGAAAAAACTCATATTGGAATGCGCCAGAAGCGGTAAAAGTTACTGGTGTATTTCTACATACAGTATTGCCTGAAGCATCTGAAACTAAGTCTGTTGTTGGCGCATCGAGAACTGTAAATTCAATCGGTGCAGAGGTGTTATTACAACCACTAAATATTCCTACCACATATACGTTATCTTGGTCAATTAAACTACTTGATGAATATGTGTTTGTAGGTGAAGGACCTTGAACAGATACTCCATTAATAAAAAACTCATATTGAGATGAACCACTTGCTGAAAAATTTACAGTTGTACCACTACACAGAACAGTCGATTGGTCTGCTGATAAATTAACCGTAGGAAGCGGATTAACATAATAAGAAAAACTTTCTGGTGCTGATGCTGAACAACCAAAGTTAGATGTTCCAATTACTGTCACTACATCTCCACTACTTAAACTTGACGTTGAAAATGTATTTAATGTTGATGGGGCAGATTGAGAAGCTCCATTCACAAAAAACTCATATTCATTTGCACCTGAAGCTGTGAAATTAACTAAATCTCCCTGACAAATGGTATTCGTAGTGATTGAAGACGACAATGATACTGCAGGAAGAGGTGAAACAGTAAAAATTTGAGAAATTGTATCTCTACAGTTTTTTTGATCTCTCGCAACCAAAGAAATTAAATCATTATCATTTAATTGATTTGTTGTATAAGTTGCTCCTACAGAAACAGGAGAACCATTTTTAAGGTATTGAAAAATATAATCAGTAGCTGTTCCAATAATTTGTGCTTCAAAAGTAAACGCATCTGATTCACAAAGTATAGCGTTAGAAGGGGTAACATTCCATTCAAATGTAGGTAAATCATTAACCACAAATTCTAATTGAGGAATAGAAGTGCTTGGACAATTATCAAAAAATGATTGTACACTTATGATATCTCCATCATTAATGTTCGTAGTTTCAAAAACGTTATTGGACGATAGAGGTCCCACAGGATTATTATTAACATAAAACTGAAATTCAGCAACTGAAGTATCGCTAGAAACGACAAACTCTACTAGCTCTCCTTGACAAATTTCTTGATTTAAACTAGAGCTGGTTAAGAATGTACTCGGATTTTTAACATAAAATAATTCAGAGTGTTGTGTTGTACAAAAATTTAAATTATTAGTCACCTCAAGTGTTACGTTAAAACTTCCACTGCTTGCGAATACATATTTGTTGGTGTCTGCTATATATTCAATCCAGGTGGAGTCAGTAGGGTTTATTGGGTCATTATATTCAAAATAGCCAGAACCATCATTAAAATACCATTTGATAGTCATATCGTCTGGATCTCCTGTGTGAACGGTAGATAAATTTTGAATATGCACTGTATCTCCATAACAATCATCATTAGAAAGTGTAAAGAAAGATGTAATTGTTGGAGCTGGTGAAAAGTCCCAACCTGTTTCAATACCAGTATTACTAGAATGTTGAAGCGGAGGTGTTATTCCAGTAGCATTAACACCGTTTAGATGAACTGCAAAAATATCTGTTGTTGCTGTCGGCTCAAAATTTATGGTTACGGGTAATGAAGAATCAGTAGAGGAAATAAAAATTGAATCTGCACAGTTTCCTAACATTTCCAAAGAGCTTATTACTTTCTGGATTGTTGTTGAGTCTATCGTTATATCATTGTCTTTTAATATAGTTAGCTTATTGAAAACATTATTCCCGGATATTTTTTGCACATCCCCATTATTTTTAAAGTTCAATGTAACTTCATTAAATGAAAGGTCTTTTGTTAATAGTTGATTGCTGTTAATTGAATCTCCAATAAAAAGAGAAGATGTACCTGCGTTGAATGAAAAGTTTTCAGCAATTCCTGCATTAAATTCGCCAGATAGAACGACGCTGGAACTTGTAAAGTCTAATACTTTAGAACTTAAATCGGGTGATGCAAAAATAAAGTTTGATTTAAGGTCAAAATTATTTAGATTAAATTCTCCACTTCTTATGAACACTCCCAAACTATCTCCTTGTATCAAATCGGACCCTAAATGTACTACATCATCTGAATCTACAGTATTAATAAAAATATTACAGTTCACTGTAGCTCCTTGTATATCAACAATAGAAACACCTGTTATCTCAATAGCATCAATAAATTCTGTTGGAGAAATTGTTAAGTCTTGATTTAAAATAATATCTCCATTGATATACAACATCGTATCTAAATTCAGAACGGCATTAAATGAAATATCGTTCCAGCTCATATAGGAGGCAAACGCTTCCTCATTTACAACGACAATTTGGCTATCGATAGAAAAAGAATTGTGATCAAATATTACGCTATCTCCATATTTTGGTATGCAAGAAGCATCGGGAACACCTCCTGATGTGAGTGACCAATGGTTTAAATCTGTCCAGTTTCCACCATCTCCAATCCAGAATAATTTTCTTCCTTTGATTGTCCAACCAGTGGCATTCGTTACATCTCCACTCAAAGTAGTGTATGTATATCCACCTGTATTTATCGCGTTTACATTGTCAATATCTAAAAATGATACATGAAGTTGATTGTAGCCTGTTTTTCGGATAGACGCAGCCACTCCAGTAGGATTCACGGTTTTAATGATTGAATGGCTGTTACAATTTGTATTGATATTAAGTGAATCTATGGTAAGAGTTTCAGCATTAGAAATAAGAATTTCAGCTCCTAGTTCATTAGTTTTTAGCAAATCAAAGGTACTACCATCGATTGTTAATTGAGTTGAAAAAGAAATTAAATCATTGTATATTTCATTATGACCATTAAAAGTGAATGGCAGTGTATTTGTAGTTGTAATTGGAGCGTTGGTAAAGTTGAGGGTTGAGATATTTTGGATATCCCACGTGTCGCCAGCTATGGTTATGTTGCTGTTGAGTATTTCTAATTCTTCTGCATCTATAACTACGAAGTTGTCACAAGAAATATTATTACCATCAACATGAATACTTGCAGATGCGTTTTCCACAGTAATATTCAAAACGGTTATGTCTATATCTATAGAAACAATAAATGATGCGGCACCAGAGTTTGCATCAATAATTATGTTGTCCGAGACCCCTGGCATTGTCGTAGTAGCTGTCCCGCCAGAAGTTAAAGACCAATGACTTTGTTCAGACCAACTTCCTGAACCACCAATCCAATAATAATCAACTGAAAGTGAAAAGAATGCTATACTACAAAAAAGTAGTGATAAAAATATTTTTGTCTTCATAATAATATAATATAGAGGCTATTGTTTGACTATTTCATAACCATCAGGGACTTCAACAGAAAACACCTCATCAGGATTTTCAACTTTTTTCTTAATGTTGGTTAATTGAAAAATCATTTCAACTCCATTTTCAACCTTAGAAAATTGAACAGGGAAGCCAGGTAGATTGTGGTTTAAGATTCTTTGGCTTTCTTTATCAATCTTGATTTCATCAGTTAACCAATAATCAGATTTATCCCCTTCTGGAGTTGTTACTTCAACCTGATAACAGTTATAACCCAAAATCACTTTACGATTATTACTTTTCTTGATATCTTGATTCTGAACTTGAGTGTCTTCTACTTTATCCGTTAAAATAGCTTGTTTCCCGAAAAAGCTATCACTCAGTGATAACGTCACGTTATTTTTTCTATCAACAATAACAGAGGTATTGCTAAATTGTCCCATTATAAAATTCAATCTTGTTTTATACGGAACAAAATACATTTCCATTTTACTATTTCGAAGCATGGCAATTGTTTGTCTTGCTTCAGGTGAATCTTCTATTGCCTGTAATTCAATATTATATTGAAAATAGCCTTCTTTGAGTTGGCCATAAGCAACAAAAACATTCATTACCAAACTTATAATAATTATTACTGATTTCATTTTACTAGTTTATGGATTCTTTTATTGTTTCTACCTTTATGATTACGACTCTATTCTTACGGTGATCTTCTTCTGTACACGCTACACAATCAACTAAGTTTTCTCTTTTGCCTTTAGAAATAATTGTTGTTTTTGCTTCGTCAATTCCGTACTTTAACAACACTTCCTGGACTGCATTTGCTCTTTTTTCTCCCAAAATATCATTATAGGCGTTTGTTCCTCGATTATCACAATAACTTATTAAAGAAATCGAGTATTCTGTGTCTTTTAAAACATCAAAATTGTGAGAATTAATTTTTTCACGTTCAGAAGGTTTTACAACTGATTTATCAAAATCGAAATAGACATATAAATCATCTAATTGTATCGGTTCTGGCTCAGGCTCAGGCTCAGGCTCAGGCTCAGATAATTGAACAATATAAATGTTGTCATCATTCAAGTTTTTATCACGATTTGAAGTAAAAAAAACAGTGTCTTTTTTAGGAGAATAATATAGATTAAAATCATCCGAAAAACTGTTTATTGGCGTTTTCAAATGCCTTATATGATTAAACTCACCGTCATTAAAAGAGGCAAGATAAATGTCAAATCCACCATATCCCACTCTCCCGTTTGATGCAAAAGAAAGTGTAGAATCATTTAAAAACAAAGGGAAAGCATCATCTCCTTTACTGGATAACTCTTTAATAAGTTTAGGTTTTGACCAAGTATCTCCCTTTTTTGATGAAATAAATAAGTCTGATGTTGACTTGTTATAAAATTGCTTAGTAAAGACCAAATGTTGCATATCCGGAGAAATTGTTGCAAAGGCTGTTGAAGAGGAGTCCTCAGCTCCCGCGTACTCCCAAAGATGAATATTGGTGATAGAATCGTTATCGTATTTACCAACCCAAATCCTCGGTTGTTTCATAGACAAATCCTGAGAAAGAGGATTACTCATAGTAAAATAAACCTCATTTTTGCTTGAGTCGAGGGTTAATGACACAATGTTGTTATTCTTATATTCGTCTGGCAATGCAATGGTATTAAATTGATTGTTACTTAATGAGTATTTATAAGGACTCATAAATAATAATTCAGCATTTTCCAAGGAAATATCTTCCACTTTATTCTTTTGATAATCCAATCCTCCTTCTTGGAAGAAAAACAAAGAACCATTTGAGTAAGTTCCAGAAATATTTGCTTTAGTCGGATTTTCATTAAAGGGGATAAAACTAACAAAGTTTTCAGGTTCCCAGTCTGAAATTTGTTCACAAGAAGCTATAAGACTATCAACAAAAAATTCATTGTCTAAGGCTTTATACGTTTTATAGCTTGCATTTGCTTTTTCGTACTGACCTAAGACCATTGCTGAAAATCCGTGTGCATAATAGAAAAAAGCAGGAACTTTACCTGTATTAATAAGCGAATCGGTAATATTATGACACATTTCATAATCATGAGAAGCAAATGAGGCATAGCTCCACCTTAGATAGTCTTCTCTGCTTAACTTATGGTTTGCTGGTATTTTTTTAAACTCGTCTGTAGCCTTTTTATATTCATATTTATCAAACCAATAGTTAATACTATCGAGAGACTGAGAGAAAACATTCCCCGATAGTAATAAAAGCAATATGATTAACCCTTTTTTTATCATAGACTTGGTGCATAAATTCGGTTTCTTTTCAACCATGGTGTTCTTCCTTGACTCTCGCTATTTTTCTTGTTGAGTAGTCTAAGTTGAAGGAATATTTCGTGTGAACCGTACGAATATTTTCCAATATCTGATAATGTATAGTCGTAAGAATAACCAACACTAAACATTTTTATGTTCACTCCAGCAATTCCGCTAACAGCATCATTTAGTCTATACGAAGCTCCTATCCAAAAAATATCATTCCACTCATAAAGTGCTGTTAAATCAATTTGAAAAGTTCCTGTTTCAATTATCTGGAATAATGTAGATAATTTAACCCTAGATTTCGACTCTCTTTTAAAATTGATATTATATCCTCCATAGATGTTGTATGTTCTTGCTAAAGGATTGTATAACTTGTAGTCAAAGTCAAATAAATCACGTCTAGATTCCACCAAATTATTAGCTGAAATACCCGCGAATCCTATATCCGAAAAGTAATAGAACACACCAAAATTAACATCAGGTACAAGTTTGTTATTGTATCCCTGAAGAACAGCTGGATCGTTAGGAAGGTACGTAGTAATTCTATCCGCATCAATATAATGTTGAGATAAGTTTGCGCCTATTCCGATACCTAAACGGTGTTTTTTTGTGTTATCTAAACGAAGGTGGTATGCTGCATTAATATTTCCCCCTGTAATTCGACTTGGACCAGCGACATCGTTGTAAATTACTCCACCGAAACCAAAATTAGGTGCAATTTTCCCATTTGCAGACAACATTTGTGTTGTTGGAGAGCCAGGAAAATTAGTCCATTGTTTTCTAAAATTCAAATTGATTGGAATATAATCTTTACTACCTGTTGCTCCTGCATTTACCATCATATTATCAAATAAATACTGGGTACGTAGTGAAACTTGTTGTGCATATAACGAACAAGTAAAAAAACCGAATATAATTAATATAATTTTCTTCATTGCTTTATCTTATTATTGTAATGTTTCCCGTAAGCGGTTCTCTATTTTCTTTGTTTAAGTTAATAATGTAATAATATACTCCTGACGGCAAATCAGCTCCATTTGTTTTACCATCCCAAGGTTCATAAATTCCTGTTTGATTATGTACTAAGTTCCCCCATTTGTTAAAGACTTTCATTGTTGCATCTGGGTAAAGGTACATATTGTCAATTTCCCATTTATCGTTATAATTATCTCCGTTAGGGGTGAAAGCTGAAACTGGATTAATACAATCCGAATCACTGCGTGGAATACTTACAGATTCCATAGTATGACATCCAAAAACATCGACAACATCTACATAATATGTTTCAGCATTAAGGTTTTGGGCAAAACTTGAACTTTCGCCTGTTGACCATGCGTATAAATATCCGCCATTCCCCCCTTGTGCGTAAGCTAATGCCGTTCCATCGTGTTGGTCGATACAAGATACTGCTGTTACATCAAATGTAACTGTAATTGGGTCGGGCTGAGTCATATTCACTTCAATAGAATCTTTACACCCTTTTTGATCAATAACAGATAAATTATAAGTCCCTGCTATAACATTTAATAAGTCTTGGGTTGTAGCTCCATTTGACCATAATGTGTTATAATCTGGGTTTCCTCCTTGAATATCTACAAATATGTTTCCACTTGATTCACCATTACATTTTACAACATCCGTTGTGTACGAAACTGTTAAAAGATCGGGTTGTAAGACTTCAATAAAGACTTCATTGAAGCAGTTGTTAGAATCAATTATTTCCAATTGATATATGTCAGCCGGTAGGTTTTGTAAGTCTTCTGTTTGTGCTGCTAAGACATAGTCTGAATTAAACCATTTAAATTCAAAGGGAGATGTTCCTCCTGTTGGTGTGATATCAATTGCGCCGTCATATCTGCCAAAGCAAGTTACCGCAGTTACAACTTCATTGAGCATTAACTCATCCGGTTCATTTACGAAGATTGAATCAGTTAAAATACAATCGTTATTATCTGTCACGATAAAAACATATAACCCTGAATGTAAATTAGTAGCTGTCTTTAATGTATCTCCGTTTGACCATTGGTATAAATAAGGAAATGTCCCTCCAGCAACATCAATTGTGATTTCTCCATCATTTCCGTCATAACAAAGCACATCTTTTACTTCAAAATTATAACTAAGACTATCCGATGGCTCAGACAATGTAATGTTATTGGTAGCAATACAACCGTGTGCGTCAGTAATTTCAACCTCATAGTATCCTGCCGTTAAATTACTGATACTTTCTGTAACTTGAGAGTTGTTCCAAGCAAACTGATACGGTGTAACTCCACCATAAGTATTCAGTGTAACAGAACCATTGTTTCCTCCTTTACAAAGAATATCAACACCTGAAATATCGCTTTGAAGCAAAGGAGGTTCTGTAATTTGTAATGTATCAGTCAATTTACAGTTATTTGCATCCGTTACTCTGTAAGCATAAAAATCTGCAGGATAATTTTGTAATTGAGGGGTAACGTTACTTAAATCATAAAGACTGTTATTCCATTCATAAGAATAAGGTGTTGTTCCGCCAACAACTGTCAAGTTAATTGAGCCATTTGATTCTCCGTAGCAATTTACATCCGTTATTAAATATGTTGCAGAAAGCGGAGCAGAAGGTTGTGTTATGGTCAATTGATTCGAAAAAACACAAAGATTTGCATCCGTTATTTGGTAAGTATAAACACCTGCTGGTAAATTTGAAATTGTTTCTGTCGTCTCTCCTGTTGACCATAAGTAATCATAAGGTTCTGTTCCACCAGTAACATGTATCGCTAAACTCCCTGTGTTATCCCCATAACATTTTACATTATTAATCGTTTCTATTACTTCAATGGGTAAAGAAGGCTGAGTTAATTCTTGTGTTAATACTGCTTGACAATTATTATCATCTGTCACTGTAACCGTATAGACATCAGCTACTTGATTTGAAAGGTTTTGACTATTCCCTACAACTATATTTGCACTATTTTGCCATATATAATTGTAATTGGGTACACCTCCTGAAACTACTAAGTTAATATATCCGTCGTTTCCTCCGTGACAATTAACATCTTGATAAGTATGAGAAATTGTCAGTTTAGTAGGTTCAAAAACCGATACTTGGTCAGTATATTCACAACCATTGTTATCTGTAACAACAACATTATAGACACTTGCTGGAATATTATTGAGTGTGGGACTATTACTAGCAAAAACTGTTGTTGTATTATTCCATTGAAAATTGTATGGCAATGTTCCCCCTTGCATTTCTATATGAACCTTCCCACTATTGTCTCCATTACAAAGAACATCGTCGGCAGAAATTGTACCAGTTAACACCGAAGGCTGTGTGATAAGAAAACTAAGGTTAAGATTACAACCATTTAAATCTGTAACTTCAACAGTATAATTACTACTTGTTACGTTTTTAAGATCCTCAGAGGTAGCCCCGTTATTCCACAAAAAATTATAGGATGGCGTTCCTCCCCAAATTTCTAAGTCGATTTCTCCATCAGCTTCTGAAAAACAGGAAACGTTTGTTATAACTCCCGATCCAGAAAGAGGTTCATTTGGTTCATTAATTGTAAAACTCCTAGAATAAGTACAGTTTTTTGAGTCTGTTATAATAAGTGTATATTCATCTGCCACTACATTAGTTAATGACTGACCGACTCCCACTTCAGAAGAAGAACTATTTAACCAAGAGTAAGAATATGGAGTTGAACCACCCTTAGGTGTAATGCTTATGCTTCCTGTACTTTCTCCATGACAGCTAACATCTTGTACGTTAAAGTCTATTAGGCTAATTGGGTCTGGAGAAGTTACAACATAAGCACCTGTAACAGTACAGCCAGACACATTGTCTTTTACTGTAACTGTATAAGTCCCTACAACTAATCCACTTATACTTCCTGTGTTTTCTCCATTAGACCAATTATAACTATAATTACCACTTCCGTTGGCAACCGTGACTGATGCTGATCCCGTGTTTTGTCCATAACAATCCAAATTAGTCCCAGACACGACGATATCGGGACATGGTTGTGCGTCATTGTTTTTTACTGCAAACCCAATTAACGGGTAAAGAAGTAATAAAGTAACTCCTATTTGTTTGAATATATTCATTTTTATCATCTTATAATAGTGATTGTTCCGGTATAAGACTCACCGTTGTTTGTTCCTAAATCAATTATATAGTAATAAACTGCCGAAGGCAAAGGTCTTCCGTTATGAGTCCCTCCCCAAGGTATATATTCACCTATGGTTTCATAAACTAAGTTCCCCCATTTATTAAATATTTTTACTGAAGCATTTGGATATAGGTCTATATCATCTATAATCCATGTGTCATTATAATTGTCACCGTTTGGTGTAATTGTATTTGGTACATCAATACAAACATCTTTGCTTTCTTCAATATAAAAAGTGTAAGAACTTTCACATAGATTCTCATCTTGTATTGTTAATTGATATTCACCTTGTACCAAACCATTAATCTCGACATCTGTGCTTCCTGTACTCCACCAATAAGTATATGGTTGAATACCGCCATACGCTTGTGTCGTGATAATGGCATCTGATTGGTCTTTACAGCTAAGTGGTACAATACTATGCGCCAACTTTAATTCTTCAGGTTGAGGCATAAAGTATTCAAATGAATATTTACAACCGTTCCCATCTGTAACTGTCAGTTGATGACTTCCTGTCCACAAATCTGTAGCAATATTAAGCGTTTGACCATTATTCCATTCATAAGTATAAGGAGTAGTTCCTCCAACTGGAGACACCTCAATAACACCTGTACTGTCACCGAAACAAAGTACGTCGTAGATTGAGCTCATGACAATAAGTGAATCTGGTTGGTTAATTTGAACGATTTGTTCATTTTTACATCCGTTATTATCCTCAATTCTCAATAGGTAATTTCCTTCACCTAGGTTATCGATACTTTCGTAGAAATGATTTAATAATATTTGCGAAGTATCTCCCCAGTTGTATAAATAAGGAGGATAACCACCATTTATAGTAATATCTATCGAACCATCATTATAATCGTAACATGTTACATCATGAGGTGTTGCATTAACAATTAGTTGGTCTGGTTCTTCAATTTGTGTTCCTGAGAAAGAAGTACAACCATTGGCATCGGTTACTGTTAAGGAGTAAGTTCCAGCAAGAACATTAATAATATCTTTTGTTGTTGCTCCATTAGACCAAGCAAAAGTATATGGATGTGTACCACCACTCACTGATGAATAAGCAGCGCCATCACTTAGATTAAAGCAAGAACTTGGTTGTGCCTGAATAGTTAAAGTTAAAGGCTTTTCTGGTTGAATAATGGTCATTGTTTCTTCAACTTGACATCCATTAATGTCTGTTACTGTTACAGTATAATCTCCAGAAGGAATATTTGTTAAATCTTCTGCTGTTGAGCCATCTGACCATTGATATGAATAAGGAGTTGTCCCCCCTATGATATTAATATCAATTTCTCCATTTGAACCTCCAAAACAATTAATATCCACTTGACTATATTGAAGTTCCAAAGGAAAATTCGGTTGATTAATTTCAGATACCAATTCAAATGTACAATTATTTGCGTCTGTAACAATAACCGTATATATTCCACTTGATTTATTATATATTGAATCAACCACTTCTGTTAAAATATAAGAATTATAGTCTGTCCACGCATAACTATAAGGTGACGTTCCTCCAGTAGTTGATAAGACAATTTTTCCAGAAGCGTTCCCATAACAATCTACGTCTGTTATATCAGAAGTTACCAACAATGGAGCTAATGGTTGTACTACATCAACTCCCATTGAGATTACACAATTTTTTGCATCTGTTACAGTAAGTGTGTAATGGCCTGCTGTAAGATTTTCAATAGAAGCATCAGTGCTTCCGTTACTCCATGCGTATGAGTATGGAAGAGTTCCTCCAGAAATCGTCGGTGTAACTTTTCCATCATTCCCTCCGAAACAACTTACGTCTTTTTTATTTAAATTTAATGTCAAAGGAGCGTCTGGGCGAGTCAATTCATAATTAAAATTAGCCACACAATTATTAGCGTCTATTATTTCTAACGAATAGGAACCTGCAACAACATTACTTAAAATTGGGTCGTTTGTCCCGTTCGACCAATTATAGGTGTATCCAGCTGTTCCTCCTGTGATAACCGGATTTATCATACCAGTTGCATCTCCATAACAATCAATGTGCTGAAGAATAGGATTGTCTTTTAATTCATCTGCAGGTTCAGAAATAGTTTGAGTAATTTCATCGGTACAACCATGCTCATCTGTTACTTTTAATCTATATGTTCCAGCAGGATAATTTATTAAATCTCCACCATAAATTGGCAAAATTTGGCTTTGATCGAACCACTCATAAGTATAGTTTGTTGTTCCACCGCTAACCGTTACATTAATAGATCCTGTTAAATCATTCTTACATAAAACATCTGTAACATTTGCAACCAAATCCAATTCTTGTGCTGGTTCGTCTATGGTATAAGTCATAACACTTTCACAATTATTGGCGTCAGTTAACGTTAAGGTATAATTTCCAGCAGCAACATTTTGAATGATACGTGTTGTTTGTCCACTTGACCAACTATAACTATATGGACCAACTCCACCAGTTGGGATAGCATCAATAGAACCTGTTAAATCAAACTTACACAATACGTCGTCTATCACTGCGGTTTGTTGCAATGCTGTCGGCACATCAATTGTTATGTCAATACTTTCTGAACATCCATTGACGTCCGTTACCACTACATTGTATGTTCCATTGGCTAGATTATTGATAGAAGGAGAATTCGGTGCTCCATTTGACCACAAATATGAATAAGGAGCTGTGCCTCCCAAAACAGTTAATTCAATCTCCCCGTCATCTACACCTGAATTACATTTTTTAGCAATCGCAGAATAGTCAACTTGTAATGGTTGCATCGGTTGGTCGATGACAACACCAGTAAATTGTTTACATCCATTAGCGTCTTCAATTTGAACTTGATATGAACCAGCTTCAATTCCCGATAAGTTTTGAGTAGTAGTTCCATTTGTCCAAAGGAAAGTATAAGGAAGTGCATGAGAAACGGCATTTGGTGTAATGTTTACCGCTCCTGTTGCCTCGCCATAGCAAGCAACATCTATTTGGCTTTGTGTTACAGAAAGTCGATTTGCAGTCATCACAAAAGGTCCCATTGTATAAGTGCTAAATCCTTCCAGTGCCCACGTTTCTTTAAACCAATCATATTTTATACTTCCTATATTTAAGGAATGCTCCCATATTGGTCCAAAACTCCAATTAAGTCCTGGCCAAGCAACTTCAGGCATATGGATGTCTGGGATACAAATTCTTTTTGAACACCATCCAATCCAACAAGGATAACCTATTTTAAAACAAAATCCAGGAATTGTAAACGCAGGTATAATAACAATTTTTGGGATACTTATTCCAAACTCAAATACTCTCATATTAAAATCGAATGAAATAGAATCATAAGTGTGATTGGTAAATTGCCCATCAATTGAAAAGGTTGGTGTAATACTAACGTCTTCAAAATAACAAGGGAAATCATAACGTATAATATTTCCAACTTGGGCATTAATTATAGCACTTTCTCCGCTTTCCACTAATGTATTTGAAGGAGTATAAACAGCATAAGAAACTGGCAATGGAAAATCATATTTCCCCCAAATTTTGGGTTCAAAGTCAAAACATTGCTTGTTAAAAATATTAACATCAAAATCCATCCCAAAAAGTGTCCAATAAACCTCTGCGGGTCCTGCATTAACACTTCCTGACATTACTTCGGCAATTGCACTAACATAAGGAATGTTTAATCCTGAAATTAACCCGAAGACATCCAGATTAAAGTTCACATACGGGTCTTGTCCACAAGCAGCCAAATCATTTCCTATTAATTGGTATGTAGTTTCAACATTTGGCAAGTCAATAGACGCATATATTCCATAATTCCCTAACGGATCGCCAGACAAATCAGTAGATTCAAGTGGTAAAGGATAGCTTTGAAGAGGTGCGCCTCCATCATAAGAGAAAAAATGAGCTCCACCACTATTTAGGGTAAAAACATTTAAGTTTTTCAACCCTGTATCAAAAGCAGGAATTATTGGGAAAGTGGTACAACCAAAAGCACAAATTGTGGCATTCATGTTTGCAGCAAATCTGAAAAATATATCAAATTTAATCTCTCCAATTGATGGATATTCTGATTCTAATTTATATCCAGGTTCGACTTCGTAGCTTGTTAGAATTTCTACTTCATCTCCTTGATCATAGGTTAAATCTTGAGGCATTAATATTTCAATATCAATGGGATAGTCAACTTCTACTCTTCCTGTTGTAAACCCATCTATAGAAAACCTACTTCCAATAACACCACTAAATCCACCATTAAGCAAAGCACCAAAAGAAATGCCGGCAACGGATGTTGTTCCTCCTACATTAAATGATTCGTTCCATGGAACATTGAATAAGTCATGGGTCATGTTCATCGTGAACGCATTAAAAGACGGCCCCCACATATTTTGCATGCCCGAGCCAAACGGAACATTATAGTTTACTGACTGTGTTTGTGCAATGAAACTCTGATATGTTCCACTTAATAAAAATATAATGGAAAATAGTAATGTTGTTTTTTTCATTTGAGGTTAAATATTCTCGTTATTCAGAGAGGTTAATACTTTGAAAACTACGCATCATGGCGGCATAAAGTTGTTCGTCCATTATTTCGGGATAAGTAACGTTTAACCAAAGGGTTTTTGTTAATCCTCCTGCATAAACTATCATTCTAATAAACTTATGTCCTTGCGTTTCAAAACTACATTTATAAACAACTCCTTGAATGTCTTCAGAAATTTTCAAGGCCGTTTCAGAAATTCTCACCATCTGATTTTCTTTAAAAAACTCATCGGTCATCGAAGCTTTTAAAATAGAATAAGGCACATTATCAATAACAGACATTAAGATTGCTCCACCTATACTAACATTGATATAGCCGTCAAAATCTGTTGAAGGAACAAATCCTTCTGGTGGTGCTAAAAATGAAAGCTTTGCTGGCGAAACCTCTGGTTCATCGTAGATTTTCGTAGTATTTATCCCTTCTTCTTGTGATAGAGTAGGTAAGGAAATAAATAAAATGAAAAAATAAATAATAAAATAATTTATTTTCATAATTAATTTGTCTGTTAGTTAGTGCAAAGGTAAATTATTAATTCAGAATAATCTAAAAAAGTAATAATATTTTTTCAGTCTAAACCGCAAACCAAAGTGTTTTGTCGCCCAATTTTAGTGTTTTGAAGAATTTCAATTTATAAAACAACACCTAATTCTTAAACAAAACCATAGGGTTTTCTGTAATGGGATGTTGAACAATTTTACATGGGAAGTCGTAAGCTTGGAAAATTGTTTTTTCGTTAAAAACTTCTTTCGGCGTACCCATTGCAACAACTTTTCCCTTTTTTAAAAGTAAAACCCTATCGGCGTATTCAGCTGCTAGATTGAGGTCATGTAAAACAATAACCGCTACATTTCCTTGTCGTGTGAATTGCACAATTTTTTCTAATATTCGATATTGATGGCGAACATCCAAGTTATTGAGTGGTTCATCAAAGAAAGCGATTTTTCCTTCTTCGGAATTGTTTAATTGTGCAAAAACCCTTGCTAAATGCACACGCTGTTTTTCCCCACCGGAAAGGGAATTGTAATTTTGTTCTTTCAGATGAAAGACTTCTGTTTCTCGCATTGCTTCTTCAACGATTTTCCAATCTTTATCTCTCGGAAGCGAATCGAAATATGGGTACCGTCCCATCAGTATGATGTCTTTTACAACTAGCTCAATTTCTCGATTGTTTTCTTGTGAAAACTTAGCTTTCTGAAAAGCCAAATCGATAGTTTTCCACTCAGAAAGTGATTTATTTTTAAAGGAGACGTCTTTACTGGTTTCTTTAACTTCTTTAGAAAGAACGCTTAAAAGTGTCGATTTCCCAGCACCATTTGGTCCAAGAAAAACAACTAATTCTCCTTTATTAATGGATAAGTCTACCTGATTTAATATTCTAAAATTGCGTCGAGCAAACGTTATGTTTTGGGCATGAATCAACATTTTTACAACAATTTTTTGTGGCGAATAAGTATTGCAATAAAAATAGGAGTTCCAAGGAAAGCTGTCAACACACCAATTGGCATTTCTGTTGGTGCAACAATAACTCTGCTAAGGGTATCGGCAATCAACAATAAAACCCCTCCTCCAATTGCGGAAAGAGGTAAAATGATATAATAATTGGAGCTAAAAATCAAGCGTAATATATAAGGAATAATTAATCCAACAAAACCGATTGTTCCTGTAAAAGCTACACACGTTCCGACCAATAACGCTGTTAAAACAATGATTTGTTTTTTGATTTTTTCAACTGGAACGCCCAAGTGCGTAGCATCTTGCTCTCCCAGCATCATTGCGTTTAATGCTTTCCCTTTGTTGAGAAGAAGTGAATAAGCCAGAAGGATAACAACAGCTAAAATTCCGACCTTTAGCCATGAAGAGCCACCTAAACTTCCGAGTGTCCAAAAAATCAAATCTCGCAGCTCTTCTTCATCGGTAAGATAAGTTAAAAATCCTGTGATTGCTCCAGAAAGTGCCGTGATTGCAACTCCTGCCAACAACATAATTACAACATTTGTTTTTCGTTTTGTCGTTGAAATTCGATACACAAAAATCATGGTAATAATTGCTCCTAAAAAAGCCATGATGCTTAATAGGAAAAAGTGGAGAGCGTCAGGAATAAATGATTTCAAATAACTGCCCAAAACAATCGTTATGGCAGCAAACAGTGATGCGCCTGCTGTTACACCAATTAAATTTGGAGTTGCTAATGGATTTTTAAACATTCCTTGCAAAGCTGTTCCAGAAACGGCCAGAGCACTTCCTACGAGAATACTCATCACAATACGTGGAAGTCGAATGGAGAAAAACACATAAGAATCAGTCGGATTTGACGCTGGTTTTCCTATAACTACTTCCACAAGGACATCCCAAAGATTTCCTTGAAATTTATAAGCTCCAAATTGTAAAGAAATAATTGCCAGTCCTGCTAACAAAAGAAGACCAGCAATGATAAAAATTGTTCTCTTATTTTGCATAAGGTGTTAGCAACGCATTCAATTCTTTAGCAGCATTTCCCAAACGTGGGCCAAAACTGGTTAAGAAAGCTCCATCCATTGCAATAACTCCGTTGTTTTTACCAGCATTCGTTTCAGCTATCGCAGGAACAGCGTTTACAAGTCCTTCAAAACCATTTAAACTTTGTAAACCTTTGTCAAACATTAAAATAACGTCTGGATTCGCTCCTAACAAAGCTTCTTCTGTTAACGGTTTAAAGTCTGAAAAATCAGTAATTGAATTTTCCCCTTTTGCAAGTTGAACGATTTGATCCATTGGTGTATCTTTTCCTGCAACCATTAATGTTCCTGCGCCTCTTGCGTAGATAAATAGAACGCTTGGCGGATTGTCAAATGCTGCTATTTCAGAAACTACACCATCAATATTTTGGTTGATTTCTTGTGCTTTATATCCTTCATTAAGAAACTCAGCTACTTCCAACACCAATGATTTTGTTCCTTCAACAGAAAATTCTTGATTAAAAGCAATCAATTCAATTCCCGCATTTTTAATTGCGCTTTCAATCTCTGGCTTTAAACTGCCTACAGTTGTCATTACAACAGTTGGCTGTAAATTTAAAATTCCTTCGACAGTAAGTGTGTTTGCATGACCCAAAACTGTTGCTGAGTCTGTTAACCATTCAGGAAAAGTACTTGCCACATCAACACCAACGATTTCATCTCCTCTTCCTAATTCACAGATAATTTCTGAAATTGCGCCATTTAAAGAAACGATTTTTTCTTGATTTTTTTCAACTTCTATTGTTATTTCTTCGTTAACTTGTTCGTTTGTTTCTTCGTTTTGCTGACATGCTCCAAAGACCAATGTTGTGGTTAAAAGCATGCCGAAAAATTTTATTTTTTTCATTTGTTTTATGATTTTTTGGTGTAAGGAAATCCACCCTTATTTACCATAAGATTAATAATTTGTTTGTTTATAAAGGAAAGCCTTCGATGTGATTTTTAAGAAGTGCTTTTATTTCTTTTTGAGCTTCTGCGGCGTCAAATTTATCTCCTTCAAATTTTGTAGCTAATGCAAATTGAGCAAAATATAACTTCTCATCTTCGTTTATTTTGATATAATCAGTTTGGTTATAAAAATCAGCCCAAACTTGTCGTACTTCCGCCCAAAAGGCTTTATTTTTCGCCCAAAAATCTGTTGCAAAACTAGGATCGTATTCTTTTATATTAAACTTTTCTAATCCTCTTTCCATGCATATTAAAGTTTCAGATGCATTGTCTTCTGAACGGAAGATTTTTTCATTATTTTGTTCCAAAATCCAGCTTCCATCTTCAAAGGTTTCAATGAAAGAATGTCTTCTTAATATATTATAGTCTGTTCTTTTCGCTGTAGAAATTTCTCTACGCGGTAATGCAGCATCAGCAGAACTTAACCAAAAATGACGACCATCAACATGCACCCACGTTCCTTTCCCTTCGTATCGCGGACTGTCATCTACTTGATAAACTTTTTGTGTCCATGTTCCTGCAACTTCTTCTTCGGAAAGTTGAACTTTTTTCCATTCATGACCTTTTATAAGTTGAAGAAACTCACGGTTTTCAAAAATCCAATCTTGTCTCCAGTGTTTAATTACATGATTCCCTGCAGATAAAATGTGTTGAATAGAAATTTTGTTTTCACTATCTTCAATCAAAAGGGCAACCTCTTTTGCATTTGAAAAGTGACGATCACGATATTGATAGTCTTCAAGTGGTGAGAATGTTTCGGCAAATTTAAAATCCACCTCAAAAATTCCAGCTAATGATTTAATCACACTACGGTCAAGCTCCTTTTTCGTTGTATTTACTTTTAGCGTTTCTACTTCCATTTTTATATTGTTTAATACTTTTAGTTTAATACTTTTACTTTTTGCGAGCGCAAGTTACAAAATTTATTTAGACAAAATAAAAATAAGGGGCGCTATAATGTAAAATACCCTAAACAAGGTATCAACCTAACAACTGATAATATTTTCTGATTTCTCGTGAAAACGACCTACCACTTTATGACAATCTTTCCAGTACTTTCCCCGCTTTCTAAAAGATTGTGTGCATCGACAATTTCTGATGATTCAAACACCTTATTAATTTGTGGATTGAGTTTGCCCTTCATTGCCAATTCCACAACACTTTTTAAGCATTTTTGCAAAACTTTGGGTTTGTCTTCAGCTACGCGCAACATATTTACACCAATGACTCCCCGTGAACTCCCCATGAGTGTAATTGGAATGATAACACCCATTTTACGCACAAAGTTTAAGTCTGACAGGAATCCCCATTTTTTACCGCTACGTTCGCTTCCTCCAAACAAAATAATGGTACCAGTAGGACCAATTACATTCCAGTCTCTTTTAAAACTTCTTCCTCCAACTGGATTAAAAGAAATGTCGATTTTCTGTTTTCCTAAAATTGATTTAAGTTGTTCAATATAATCTCCCGTTTTATAATTAATTATGTTTTTAACACCTAATGAATTAAGATACTCTCTTTTGTTGTCGTCCCCTATTTTAGCAATTATATTGACATTTTTATCTTTTAAGAGTTGAATCAATGCTGTTCCTACGCCACCAGCTGCTGCATGAATAAGAATATTATCCCCTTCGTGAATCGCTGTGACAACATTTGCCATGTAAAAAGCAGTTACATACTGGGTAGCCAAACTCACTGCTTTATATCCGTCGTAATCTCCAATCTCAACAACTCCAATCGTTTTTGTGTTAACTCTTTGGCTATACCCGCCAAAGCGCGTGAAAGCAACAACTCGTCTTCCAAGCAAATGATTGTCTAAAGAAGAACCAACATGGATAACTTTTCCAACTACTTCATATCCCAAAACACATGGAATTGGAGGAGCTTCACGGTACAATCCCAATCGTGCCATTACATCAGCATAATTTATTCCGAAACATTCTACCTCAATTTGTACTTCCCCTTCTTTTGGTGGTAATACTTCAATTTCAGTATTTTGAAAGGCATTCTTGGCTTTGCCATACCTTGCCAGTTCAATTGCAGTCGTCTTCATAAAAGATAAAGGTAAACAGATAAATTTAATACACATATAAATTTCTTAATTAAATACTTATCTTTGCCTTTTCTAAAACAAAAAATATGGATTTTTGGATTAAAGCTGCGCAGTTTATTTTATCACTGTCTATTTTGATTACACTTCATGAGTTAGGACATTATGTTGCTGCGCGAATCTTTAAGGTTAGGGTGGAAAAATTCTACTTATTTTTTGACCCTTGGTTTTCCTTGTTTAAGAAAAAAGTTGGAGATACAGAATGGGGAATTGGATGGTTGCCACTGGGAGGTTATGTAAAAATTGCAGGGATGATTGATGAGTCGATGGACAAAGATCAGATGGCACAACCACCAAAAGAAGATGAGTTTCGTTCAAAACCAGCATGGCAACGATTAATTATAATGGTTGGAGGAGTTACAGTAAATGTGATTTTTGGATTCCTTATATATATTATGGTTGTAAATTTTTGGGGAGAAAATGTTATACAAAATGACACCCTAAAATATGGTTTAGCTATTAATGATGACCTCAAAGAATTATATGACGATTTAGAAGACGGAGATATAATCACGGCCGTTGATGGCGAACCTGTAGAAAATGTAGGACTTATTAATATCCAAGTTTTTTTAAGGGGAAAACGTGAGTTAGAGGTTCAAAAACCAAACGGAGATAAAAAAATCATTCAACTCGAAGAAAACATTGATAAATGGATGTGGGAAAATGACGCTTATATGGCGTTTAGTCCACGCGTTCCAATCATCGTTGATTCTGTTATGGCAAATCGTCATGCTGCGACTGAGGGACTTCAAAAAGGAGACAGTATCGTTTCCATCAATGGAGATTCTACACCATTTTTTAATAACTTACAAGCAAAACTCCAAAAAGAAGAAGTTCAAGCCAAAGATTCTGCTCAAGTTATAGTTGGGTTTTATCGTGGTGGAGAATATCAAGAGTTAACAACCTATATTAATGACCAGAAAACGATAGGTTTTTCTATTACAAATCCAGATTGGCTCAAAATAACACATCTTGACTTTACATTTGGAGAATCTATAAAAAGAGGGTTTGCCAAAGCAGGTTGGACAATGAGCGATTATTGGAATCAATTGCCTTTAATTTTTACCAAAAAAGGAGCAACAAGTGTTGGTGGCTTTGGAACAATCGGAAGTCTATTCCCCTCGGCATGGAATTGGCAGGTTTTTTGGACGACAACAGCATTTATTTCTTTGATTTTAGCCATTATGAATATTCTTCCGATTCCAGCGTTAGATGGAGGCCACATAATGTTTTTGCTGTATGAAATCATAACGGGCAAGGAAGCCCCGCAGAAGGTTCTGGAATATGCCCAAATCATCGGATTCATCATTCTAATGGCGTTGTTCGTCTATGCCAATGGAAATGATTTGTATCGATACTTTTTTAAGTAGCCGGTTTAAATAATGGCTTTATTTTCAAAAAACAAAGTGACTCGTAGGTTATTCCTCACAACTTTTACTTAGCTTTGTTTGACATGAACGCTATTTTTAAAAATATCAAGTGGCTAATCATTTCATTGGTGTCTATCCTTCTTTCTTGGGCAACATATCAATTGTTTTATACCACCAATATTGAAAAAGAGCAACAAAGATTTCAAAAAGAATTTACTGTGCTTGAAAGAAAGCAGGCTTCCTACAAAGAAAAAATAAAACCAATCATAAAGAGTAGTTCAATTAATCAACTTTGGGAAAATGAACTGCTCAAACAGGATTTTTTGGTGTTGTGTTATGCAGAAGATTCAATTATTTATTGGAACAACAACCAAGTAAGTTTTACTCAAAGTCACGCTGGTAGCAACAGCTATTTTGTTGCCAATTTAAGGAACGGATATTACCTCGTTGATAAATTTAGAGTGGACGATAAACTTGTATATATTGCAAGTAAATTAAAAAACCAGTTTTACTATCAAAACGAAGCCCTTCAAAATACAATTTCAGATGTTTTTAGCACAACCAACAACTTAGAAATTGAGTTTAGAAAAACACCCGATAATTATCCTATATTATCCTTAGATAAATCTGAGATATTTTTTATTAAAGTTTTAAAAAGCAAAACCATTAATAAGTATCAGCAATTGCTCATTTTTGGGTTATATCTCATTGGGGTTTTGGCACTATTAATAGGAGTTTCGAAGATGATTCTTTACTATGCACAAAAAAATAAGTTTCTCATATTTTTATTTCCTACGCTTCTTATCGGATTGCGATATTTTTCAATAAAACAAGGTTGGCTACAACTCTTTAATGAATTTAAAATCTTTGAACCCGATCTTTATGCAAATAGCACTTTAATTCCCAATTTAGGAAGTTTTATATTAACCTTATCCTTGATTGTACTTGTTGTCTGGTGGTTTTTACATTTTTTGCCACAAATCAAAGAAAAAACCAAAACAGGCATCGTTTCGCTAATTATAGTTTATTTAATCACCTTGGTATATGCACGGTTTATTAGTCTCATTTTTGAGTCGTTGATTGTAAACAGCTCAATTCCTTTGGTTATTGACGAAGTGTTTACATTAAATGTTTATTCATTCATTGTGCTTTTTATCATCGCAGTATTATTTTTATCTTATTATATCATTGTTCAGCGACTTTCAATAAAACTTGAAAAAACTAATATAAATAGCAAGCAAATATTTATTCTTTGGACGATGAGTAGTATTGCTTTTGTTTTGTTTGAGTATTTCTATTCAAAACAAGCCTCTTTTTATGTAACATGGCCAATTATTATCAATGGGCTACTCCTTCTTTTAGCTTATAAAAAACAACCATCTAGTCAACTAAAATATAATTTGTTAATTATCTCCATATTCAGTTTTTATGGTGCGATAGCTTTGTTTGAAAACAATCAACAGAATGAGCATTTAAAGCGAGAATTATATGCCAATCAGCTTATTACTGATCAAGACCCAATGATGGAGATAGAATATGCGGAGACAATTGAAAATTTAGTTAATAATCCAGAATTTTATCAGCTCTTAGATGGTGCAAGTTACTTTTCTTCTCCCAATTTTGCGATGCAAATTGAAAATTGTTGTTTCGGTTCATTTTGGGAGCGTTATGAAATAGAATTTTTCTTTTTTGATGAACAAGGAACAGCACTCTTTGAATATGTGAGTGGACAAAACAAGACACAAGAAGGATTTCAAAGGATAATAGAAAAACACGCGACTCCTTCGGAAATAGCTGGAGAATTATACTTTGTAAATGATTATTATGACCAATTAAGTTATGTAGGATATAAGTCGATACAAACATTAAAAAAGGGAAATTTAGATTTTTATATACTTTTTAAATCCAAAAAAATACCTGAAAGCATAGGTTTTCCTCGACTATTAATGAATGAAAAGTCGTATGCTCTTCAAGATTTAGAGGGTTATTCCATAGCTCGCTATTCTAATAACAGATTGGTCATGCGATTTGGTTCATATAACTATCCCATATTTTTAAATGAATTCAAAGATGAAGTCGATCACAAAGGCACCTTTCAAACTGTGGATGGTACAAGTCACATGATTTATCGACAAGCCGGTGGGCAAGGTGTAATTATTTCTAAACCCGCAAAAAAATGGATCCAGAAAATAAGTACATTCTCCTATTTAGTCTTGTTTTTTGGGATTTTTTCCTTGGCTACTGTAATTATTGTAAATAGGCGAACCGTTTTTCCTATTCGTTCTTTTCATATCTCGTATAAAGTTCAAGCTGTTCTCATTGGAATGGTCGTAGGTACTTTTGTGATATTTGCTGTTGTGGCAATTGAAAATGTCACGCGCCAATATAATGCGAATACAACCGATAATTTGAAGGAAAAAATCAATTCCGTTGAAACTGTTGTGGGACAACAAATTGGTTCGCGAGAAAATCTTACTATTCATGCCGATTATATGAATTACACACTCAAGCGATTGGCCAAAGTTTTTGTAACCGACATTAATTTTTATGAAATAAATGGAAGTTTGTTTGCTACTTCACAAGGAAAAATTTATGACAAGGGAATTAGTAGTCGTATGATGAATAATGACGCTTTTTATGCTTTAAAACACCAACAAACAAGTGAATTTATCCACCTTGAAAGTTTTGGAGAATTGGCGTTTTTATCAGGATATGTTCCTTTTAAAAATGATGATGGAAAGCTATTGGGATACCTAAATATTCAACATTTTTCTAAGCAAAACGTCTTTGAAAAACAGATGAACGATTTTATTGTAGCTGTTATTAACGTAGGTGTTTTGTTAATGGTCATTAGCGTCATTCTAGCCATAATTATTTCAGGTTGGGTTACAACACCCTTACGACTTATCCAGCAAAGTTTTTCAGAAGTAGAATTAGGAAAGGAAAACAAACCCATCGCTTATAAAGGAGATGATGAAATTGGTGCGTTGGTAAAAGATTATAACGACAAATTAGCCGAACTCGAATTAAAAGCCTTGCAATTAGCAAAAACAGAAAGGGAAACTGCATGGAGGGAAATGGCAAAACAAATTGCTCACGAAATAAAAAATCCACTTACTCCAATGAAGTTGAGCATTCAACACTTTCAACGATCGTTTGACCCAAATGCAGAAAATGCAAAAGAAAAAATTCAGCGAATGGTTGATTCTTTGGTTGAACAAATAGACGCTTTAACGAAAATTGCTAATGAATTTTCGAACTTCGCTAAAATGCCAAAAGCCAACGAAGAAAAGCTAAATTTAACACCTATTCTTCAAAATATAGCCGATTTGTATTCGTCATCAGATGTGGAAGTTAATCTACAAATAAAGCCAGAAGAGAACATCAGGTTATTTGCAGACAAGAATCTGATATTGCGTGCATTTAACAACCTCATCAAAAACGCAATCCAAGCCAAAAAAGACAATGAAAACATTAAAATTACAATTTCATCTGTTCTAAAAGACAATTATTACACGATTTCTATTAAAGATAATGGTGTTGGTGTTCCAGATGATATTAGAGACAAAATGTTTGTTCCCAATTTCACAACAAAAACAACGGGTTCTGGATTGGGCTTGGCAATGGTAAAACAAATCGTCACTACACACAATGGAGAATTATGGTTTGAATCGGAAGAAGGTAAAGGAACAACCTTCTTTGTAAAGCTTCCACGTTCAGACGGTTAATTATTCCTTTTACTCCCTAAAACATACACTTCACTACTTAAATTTTATCATATTGTATAATTTACATATATTCGCATTGATAGTAGGTGTTTTTTCACTAAAAAGTTATAGTTTCGTAATTTAAAGTACTTATTAATTTTTAATCAGAATTAAAAAACGAGAGGAAAAACACTATTCAGTTAAAAAAGCTTTGAATTTGTGCCTTTTTAATTATATTTACAGACTTAAAATTAAAAAATATGAAATTTAGAATTTTACTAGTTGCAGTTTTTGGAATGTTTGGAGGCTTTGCTCTTGCTCAACATGAAAATCCTTGTGCTGCCGACGACGTAAGGAATGAATTGTGGAAACAATTCCCTGAATTAGAACAAGCAAACGCTGAGTATGAAAATCTTTTGCAATCAATGAATAGTTTTCAAAGAGGTGATGATGATGATGATATTTTACCTGATAGTGTAGAGGTTGTTATTCCTGTTGTATTCCATGTTATCCACGAATATGGAGATGAGAACATTTCTGACCAAAGAATTTATGATGCAATGGAGGTCTTAAATAATGACTTTAGATTGCTCAATACTGATGCATCGCAAATTATTCCAGAATTCCAAAGCATAGCTGCAGATGTTAAAATTAATTTTAAATTAGCTACTTTGGATCCTTTTGGAAATCCAACAAATGGAATTAATAGATACCACAGTGTTGAAACGAATATTGGCGATCAATTTTCAAAGCTAAACCAGTGGCCTAGAAGTCGTTACCTTAATGTTTGGGTTTATAAAACCTTCGAAGGAAAACCTTCCACATTGGGATATTCTCATTATCCAATCGATGTTGAAGGAGGGCGTAGATATATGGATGGTGTTGCTGTTCGTTCTTCTACAGTAGGGAGTTTTTCAAGAACCTTAACTCACGAGGTTGGACACTACTTAAACTTAATTCATGTTTGGGGAGGAAGCAATGAACCAGGAGTAGTATGTGGTGATGACGGAGTTGACGACACTCCTCTAACTAAAGGCTGGTGGACTTGTGCTGATTTATACTCAAGATCTTGTGGTGACGTAGACCACATTGAAAACAAACAAAACTATATGGATTATAGTAATTGTCCAAAAATGTTTACAAAAGGACAGGCTACAAGAATGCGTAATGCTTTAAAACTAGAAGTTAGTCAACGTAGTAACCTATGGCAAGAAAGTAACCTTCTTGCTTCAGTACCTGATGGACAAGAGTATGACCCAGTTGCAGATTTTTATGTGGATGATCAAGCAAACAGAAATAGATTAGCTGTTGTAATGGGAAGTCCTATTAAATTTAAGAATTGGAGTTACAGACTTCAAGGAACAGATATTACTTATACTTGGACTTTCCAAGATGCAGATATCACAACATCAAATGACGTTGACCCAACAGTTACATTTACTTCTCCAGGATGGAAAACAGTTTCTTTAACTGTTGAAAATAACGGAAGAACAAATACAGTAACTAAAGAAAACTTTATTTGGATTGCTCAAGATTGGCCTGCGTTCTCTGGAAATGTATTGTTTGATTTTGATGATAATCCAAACTATTGGGTGATTCAAAATCCTTCAAACCAACCATACCAGTGGCAAGTAACTAACGGAGCTGGAGTTCATGGTTCTTCAGCAATGTTCCTAAATGTTTCTAACCCTTATACAAATCCATATCAATTCTCAAACGAATGGTTCTTTGAGGTAAGAAGAGGAAAAGTAGAAAGTGCTTTCGTTTCACAACCAATTGATCTTTCATATTATACAACTAATCCAATTATTTCATTTGATTATGCGGTTGCAACTGAAGGATTGACCGTAGATGAGATTACTGAAAGTTTAGAGGTTTATATCTCTAGAAATGGAGGAGTTAGTTGGCAAAGAAAACTTGAACTATCAAGCATTGATTTGATTAATAATGGTTCTGGTTGGACAAACTTTATACCTGGTCCAACTTCAGTTTGGACAAACGTTGAGATTGAACTAGCAGAAGTAGATAAAGTTCCTGGTGCTTTATTAAAATTTGTTTATATCGGTTCTGATAAATCAAACAACATCGCAATTGATAATATTAGAATAGACGGTTCTTTGAGTACAATTAGTCAAGAACAAAACAATCTAAATATTTTCCCTAATCCAACAAGTGGTGATAAAGGGTGGAATATTTCTTACGACGCTTCAACTTGGGGTGGAGGAACTGCTGAATTAACAGATGTTTCAGGAAGAATTATAAATACAATTAACATCCCTGAAAATCAATCAGAAGTAAATATTAAACCTGGAAGCAATGCTTCAAATGGTATCTACTTTATCAAAATTGTGAATAAAGAAAATATAGTTCAAAGTAAATTGATTCTTAAATAATATTATTCAAAAATAAAGTTTTAAAGCCATCCATTTGGGTGGCTTTTTTATTGTTTGACATTTTATAAACCATTGTATATGGAAGAATCTTTTTCCAAATACACAACGGCCTTTACATATAAATAAGTAAATTTGTATTATTAGACAGCTTAGTCAAAACTTTATATTATGAGTGAAAACGAAATATCAATTTCAGATCAAACGCCAATAAAAGTAGGAATATCAATTGGTGATATTAATGGAATCGGACCAGAGGTTGTGATTAAGGCATTAAGAAATTCTGATATTTTGACGAACTGCACGCCTATTATTTATGCATCAACAAAGTTAATATCAATTCATAAAAAAGCAATCGATGACGATACCTTCGCCTATCAAGGAATTAAAGATGCAAATGAAGCAAGTCATAAAAAAGTGAATGTCGTTAACTGCTGGCAAGAAATCGTAGATGTTGAATTTGGAAAAACAACTGAAACTGGAGGAAAATACGCTTTTAAATCGCTTGAAATAGCAACACAAGATTTAGCAGCAGGCAAAATTGATGTTTTGGTTACTGCGCCCATTTCAAAAGAAACAATTCAAAAAGCAGGATTCAGATTTCCTGGTCACACAGAATATTTGGCAGATATGGCGGGACAAGATGAAGCACTCATGATGATGGTTTCTGGAAAACTTCGTGTGGCACTTGTAACCTCACACATTTCATTAAAGCAAGTCATAGAAGATGTAACATCAGAAAGAATCTTGAAAAAAGTAAAGGCTTTAAATAAAAGTTTACAAAAAGATTTTGGAATTATTCGCCCAAAAATTGCCGTTTTAGGATTAAACCCTCACGCTGGAGAAAAAGGTGCGATGGGAAGCGAAGAAATTGAGGTAATTAGTCCCGCTATTAATAAGGCAATGGAAGAAGGTATTTTATGTTTCGGCCCTTACCCAGCAGATGGATTCTTTGGAAACAGACTTTTTAACCAATTTGATGCTGTTTTAGCGATGTATCACGACCAAGGATTAACAGGTTTTAAATCCATTGCGTTCGACGATGGTGTGAACTTTACAGCAGGATTGCCAATTGTAAGAACATCTCCCGACCACGGAACGGCTTTTGATATTGCTGGAAAAGGTTTAGCAAATGAACAATCGCTAAGAAGTGCAATTTATTTAGCAATGGATATTTATCGAACCCGAAGATTCATCAAGCACATCAATGAAAACCCTTTACAAACTCAAAAAGAGTGAGGTCACATCCAAGGCTCTGTTCCGCTCTCAACCTTATAAAGAATATAGTTAATCTCTTTTAAGAAACTTGATGGAACAGCCCTGAGCTTAACATCCCCACCAGCCGTGTGGAATGTAACGTTAAAAACATCTCTCCTTTTATACCATAAAGGTTGTACAGATGTTACTCCTTGAAGTTTGAACAATTCAATAATTTCTTTTTTTTGGGTCCATAAACCTCCTTCTATATGTAAAAACTCGTCTGAGACATTATATTTAATGGAGCGAAAAACCAAAACCTGATAAGGAATTATAAAGACCAAAAAGAGTATTGAAACAACGATTAAATAATTCAAATTTTGTAAAAAACCACCCATTCTATAAGAAAATAACCAGAAAGCAATTAAAACCAAAAAAGTAATCAAAATCCTCTTATTCAGCCAGACTTTATGAGGAAAATATGATCTTATGTTTTTACTTAAATCTTTATGATAAAGAAATTCCAATATACTCTCTATGAGAGTTTTTGTTAAACCTGGAACGATAATTTTACTCTTATCAATTTCGTCCGTGCTTCCTGCCAAAGACATTTGTGCTTGATAAAGATTGAACTTTTTCTGAATGCGATTGGTTTCAATTTTAAAATATTGTAGTCTCTTTGCCTGAAAAGAAACTTTTGTATTGGTATTTAATCCCATCTCAACTTCCAGCCTTTTAGGAGTTTGTCGAATAGTAAGATTAAAATGTTTTAAAATCGTTCTTGCAACTGTAACAAAAATACTCAACACAAAAACAACCACAATAAAGCTTACTATATAAAGAAAATCACTTGAAACATCTTCAATATATTCCATGTTTGAAACGATATAATCATCGACAATATTTTCAAAATAATCGTTGAGTTGACTATATGTTGTGGCAACAAAAGCAAGAATCAGGAGAAAACCACGAAAATAGCTTTCTGTAATTCCAATTTTTAGTAAATCAAAAATAGATAGATGGTGTGTCCAAACTTTATCTTTTTGAACAACCCCTTCATTTTCTTCAGAATCTACAGCTTTTTTTGCTTCCCTACTCAATGTATCAGAAAGATTTCTGGCTTTTTCGTATGGAATTGCATGAATTAAAACTTCATTTTTTTTACTCCCAGCTGTATCAATAACAACGCTATAAACGTTTATGATACGTTGAAAAATTGAACGTTTTAAATCGACTTGCTGGATTTTAGAAAAAGGAACATCAACTATTTTACTAGAAAAAACGCCCTTTTGGAGAATAAATCGATGGGAATCATAATCAATGTAAAATAAAAAATTTCGATAATAAAATATACTATAAATTAATGCAATCAACAGAAATACTAAGATGATAATAAGCGTAGTTGTTAGTCGTTGAATTGTAATTTCTCTATTAAAAAGAATAATTAAAAGAGGCCAAAAGCGCTTAAACGTCTGAACAATCAATTTAGCAAGAATAAGGACAATTCCTTTTACCGATTGTCTTTGGGGAACATCTAAACTCAAATAATCATCCATTGCTCGTTATTTTCTGAGACAACAATTCGTTTAGCTGTTGTGCCTTTTCGGGTAATAAACCTGGAACCTTAACATCACTTCCTGTTCCGCCAGCTGTATAAATATTAAGTGTAGCAATCCCAAAAATTTTGTCTAAAAAAGAACGGTTTACTGATAAGTGTTGAACCCTGTTAAATGGAACAATCGTTGTTCTTCTGAGAAAATAACCCTTTTTAAAAACAATGTCTTTTTCTCTGATTGAATAACCATAATGTTTTTGTCTTAAAACTACATGAATTATCCACGTTATGACAAAGAGTAACACTGCACCACACAGAATATAGACCTCAAGGTTAGATTCATTATAAAGCCAATTCGCAAGTATTCCTACAACAATCAAAAGAAATAAGAATCCATTGATAGACAAATACTTTGTGCGCAATTTATTTTCTACCGGATGAAAAGTAACTTCTTGAAACTGTGGTAAAACAGATAAATCCACTTCTTCGTTAGAAAAAGAGTTATTCATTTCCAAGATTTATTTATCGTTTCCTTTATTTTTCTTTTCTCTTGACGATTTTTTCATCGCTTCCCCAATTTGGTTGGATGCAGTAAACGAAGCCACCATATCATTCAGCATATCACTTCCAGCTTGCGGAGAGTTTGGTAATAGAATCAAATTTGTGTTTGTATCAGAGCCTATTGATTGTAAAGTATCATAATGTTGTGTTACCACAATCAAAGCTGAAGCCTCTTGTGAATTAATCCCAACACCATTTAGCACGTCAACACTGTCTTGCAATCCACGTGCTATTTCTCTACGTTGGTCGGCGATACCTTGACCTTGTAAGCGTTTGCTTTCTGCCTCTGCTCTTGCTTTAGCAACAATTTTAATGCGTTCTGCCTCTCCTTCAAATTCTGCGGCTACTTTCTCTCTTTCGGAAGCGTTAATTCTATTCATTGCGGCTTTTACTTGGTCATCAGGATCAATATCCGTAACAAGGGTTTTGATAATATCATATCCATACTCTTGCATTGCTTCATTTAACTCACTTTTTACAGCAATAGCGATATCATCCTTTCTTTCAAAAACATCATCTAAAATCATCTTTGGTACTTCAGCACGAACAACGTCGAATACATACGAAGTAATTTGTGCATGAGAATTTTCTAATTTATAGAAAGCGTCGTAAACTTTATCTCTAACAACTTGATATTGAACAGAAATTTTTAGCCTTACAAAAACATCATCTTTTGTTTTTGTTTCAACAAGTACGTCTAACTGTTGAACCTTGAGATTTACACGTCCTGCGATCCTATCAACTAAAGGTATTTTCAGTTGTAAACCAGAATGACGCACAGATTCAAATCGACCAAATCGTTCAATAATTGATGCCGTTTGTTGTTTCACCAAAAAGAAAGTTTGTGAAAGTAAAAACACAGCTATTAATATGTAAACAATACTGAAAGGAAATTCCATTTTTTAAAATTTAAGTTAATGAATATTATATACTATAAAGTTAATCAAAACTTTTAAAAAATCGACATTATGATTAATAAATAGATGAAATTTGTGCTATTATTTTTTACCGCCAAGAAGTTTTCTCTTAATTAACTTTTTAGAAAAAAATTATATGTGATTATGAGTCGTCATAAATCTATCATGTTGTTGGAAAAAATTGGATAGACACATTGTTTTTCTAATTAAACCCGTGCAATTGGCTGACATTAAGCCAATTATGCTTATTGGTTGTAGTCATTATAAGTTTTTAACATTTTTTAAAGCATCGCGAACAACAAAATGGTCTGGTAATTGGTTATAGTATTAATAGTTAAGTTTCATAAATAGTAGTGTTAGTTTTAATTAGAGGAGAGAACGCCCGTTTTCTTCTCTAATTTTTTTGTTTGGAATTGTTTGGAATTATAATCCAAATCGCCACCAACAACGTCCCAGCTAAAAGCATATATTTCGCATAAGGAACATTTAATGCCATTAGTGAAAATCCAACAATTATCGTTAAAATGATAAGTAATAACATCAATCCTGAAGCCGTAAAAGTTTTATTTTTAATTTGTAAGACGATGTGAATTCCCACTCCAACTCCACCAAGAAAAATCGCTGACAATGGGAAAACAGTTGACATACTTAATTTATAAGCCCCAAAAAAATTTAGAATATAAGGGGCGACCATCATAAGCATTGCAATCACAATAAAATAGGTTCCTTGTTTTCCCATAGTTCAAATGTACAACCTTTTTATGGATAAACATTTCGCAAAATTTGCATAAATTTTAACACATTAACTTTTAAAACTTTGTTATATTGCAGCATTATTCAAAATCTATATTAATAATGGCAAGGGTTTTTATTTTCTCTTTGGTTTTATTGTCACTTATTATATCTCATTATAATTTAGCTCAATGCGACACGGTTCGTTATCAAAATCCAATATGTGAAACATATACCACGTATGAAAATGTTAAATATGGTGAAGCCACAGTTTGGAATATTCCATACAACAATACTGATTTATACATGAACGTTTACACACCAAACAACGACACTTTATCAAAACGTCCATTGATGATTTGGGTACATTCGGGTGGATTTTTAAATGGCAACAAAGAGCATGATGACATAGTTGCTCTGTGTGATAGTTTTGTAAAACGTGGATACGTTACTGCAACGATTGATTATAGAAAAGGATTTAATCCAACCTCTTCAACCAGTGCCGAAAGAGCAGTTTATAGAGGAGTTCAGGATTTAAGGGCAGCCATTCGTTACCTTAAAGAGCATCATATTACTTATGGAATTGATACAAATTACACATTTATTGGTGGTTCGAGTGCTGGAGCCTTTTCAACACTCCAGCTTGTTTATATGGAACAATACGAGGCACCTCCCTCCATAGGAAGTGGAATTGGATATCCTGCTTTGGGATGTTTAGATTGTGAAGGGAATAATTATGTACACAATATGGATATTTCCGGCTATGTTGCGCTTTGGGGTGCAGTTGGTGATTCAAATTGGGTAAGTCCTCATGAAACTACACCAGGCTTACTTATTCATGGAACTACTGACGGAACCGTTCCGTATGGAGTCGGGCATCCATTCGGGGTTCCGACAACACCAATAACACATGGCACACGGAGTGTTGCTAATCAACTTAGTGCATTAAATATTCCTTATACGACTTATATCGTAGAAGGAGAAGGTCATGAATTTCATGGTGCATCAAATGGAACGTGGAATAATCCTCCAACTGCATATTATGACACGATTTTTAATTTAATCAATACACATTATTCTGAAATATTAAGACAAGAAGTGCAGCCAATTATTGGAGATGACATCGTTTGTCCATTTGACACAATAATATACGAAATAAACATTCCAGTCGGATTCACATCTTGTTGGGAAGTAGATAACGCAACCATCATTGAGTCTAATAACAATCAAGTAAAAGTTGTCGTTGGAGAAACTAATCCGGTTTCTATTAAATCAAAACAGTATAGTGAAATAGCTGCGTACAATGGAACATCAATAAAAACAGTTGAAGTTTCGCAGATAGAAAATGTGAATTTTATATATTTTGATGACAATTTAGAAGTTTCTTTTATTCTCCCAAACAACAACTATGTTGTTTATTATTGGGATTTTGGGGATGGTTCTTTTTCATCTGATGAAAACCCAATTCACAATTATGGAGCGGCAGGAGAATATGAAGTAACACTAACCATTGAAACCATTAATGGCTGCATCTTTAGTAAAACAAAAGTCATCAATATTCAAACATCAGCTGTAAGTGAAGAAACATTTGAGTATAAAATATACCCAAATCCAGCAAGTGATGAAGTTCACATTTATACAAATAACAACATTCTTTCTATTGCACTAACAGATTTGAATGGTCGTGTTGTTTTTGATGATGAAAGTATAAACACCAATCAAATTTTAATAAAACTAAATCAACTAGAAAAGGGAATTTATTTTTTGAACTTTAATGGCGGAGAAGTCGTTGAAAAGATTGTTGTGAATTAACCTATCCAAATAATTCTTTAAGAACTTCTTCAATTCGGATACAACCAACAATCTCAATTTTAAAGTTTTTTTGATTAATTCCTTTATTGTCTTTTGAAATAATTATTTTGTCAAAACCGAGTTTTTCTGCCTCAAAAATCCTTTGTTCGATACGATTTACGGGTCTTACTTCACCCGACAAACCAATTTCTGCTGAAAGACAAATATTTTTATCTATTGCAATATCAGCATTTGATGACAAGATGGCTGCTACAACAGCTAAATCAATGGCAGGGTCGTTGACTTTTATTCCGCCAGCAATATTTAAGAAAACATCTTTTGCTCCTAATTTGAATCCACATCTTTTTTCCATAACTGCCAAAAGCATATTCAACCTTCTTGCGTCAAAACCAGTTGTGCTTCGCTGTGGAGTTCCGTAAGCAGCTGTACTCACAAGTGCCTGCACTTCAATCAGCATTGGTCGTATTCCCTCTAAAGTTGCAGCAATGGCGCTTCCAGATAATTTATCATGGTTGTCAGAAATTAGAATCTCTGATGGGTTTTCCACCTCTCTTAAACCATTTCCTAACATTTCATAAATACCGAGCTCATTGGTAGAACCAAAACGATTTTTTATACTTCTTAATAAACGATAAGTATAATTTCTATCGCCTTCAAATTGTATAACTGTGTCCACCATGTGTTCCAAAACCTTTGGCCCAGCAAGCGACCCCTCTTTTGTGATGTGTCCAATTAAAAACACAGGTGTTTCTGTTTGCTTTGCAAATCGCAACAATTGAGCTGTGCATTCTCTAATTTGGGAGATGCTGCCAGGAGAACTATCCAAGCATTCACTATGAAGTGTCTGAATAGAATCAATAATCAACAATGTTGGGTCAATATTTTCTATATGTTTAAAAATTGTTTCCAGTTGGGTTTCTGTGAGGAGAAAACAATTTTCATTGAGTTTACCAATCCTACTGGCTCTCATTTTAATTTGCTGTTCACTTTCTTCTCCTGAAACATAAAGAATTTTATGGTTAACTTCTTGCATTGCTGTTTGGAGCATGAGTGTAGATTTTCCAATCCCAGGTTCTCCACCAATCAGCACCAATGACCCAGGAACCAGTCCGCCACCAAGGACACGATTCAGTTCAGCATCTACAACTTGATGTCGTTGTTGCTTAATTTCTTCAACTTCATGAATTGCTTTTGGTTGAGAAATGCGTTTTGAGGCTTTAGAAAACACAGCGATATCATTTCCTTTTTGGCTTATTATTTCTTCTACGAATGTATTCCATTCATTACAAGACGAGCATTTTCCTAGCCACTTAGGGGACTCATATCCACAATTTTGACAGAAATATGCTTTTTTAACTTTAGCCATGATGATTTCTTGAATTTTCAAAGATAGTTAAAATATGATGCAATTTAATAGCCTTAATTATCATTTTTAATTCAAACATTTCTAAAATTTTGGTTTTATATTAAAATTTGTTTAATTTTGTTTGTCTTATCTTTATTAATAAAACAAAAGATTATGAAATCGTCAAAAAGTACATTTTTTATTTTTCTAGTTGTTCTTATGTTTGGATTTACCTCTTGTCAAGACAAAGATCCATCAATATTAAAGGTTTATGTACGAACAAATTCTCATGTATTGACTGAAGGTGCGATGGTTAGGATTGTTGGTGATAAATCAAAGGATACGCCTGAGTTTTTTGCTGAAAAAAAAACCAATGAATCAGGTGCCGCTCTGTTTAATTTAGATGATTTATTTGATTCTTACGATAAAAAAGCGGATAAGGTTGCATATTTTACTGTATATGCTCGTGATACAGCGGCTGTTTATACAATTGATAAAGCAAGAGCTAAAGCAAATTTAACATCTACAACAACAATTATTTTAGAAGAATAGCAACTATTTTTGAACTATTACGTTTTTAAGATATAAAGACACTAAAAATGAAAAAATACATAGTAATATCAGGAATATTAACTTTTGCTTTTAGCTTATCATTATCGTTAGGCTCTTGTCGCAAAAAAGGAGATACAATTGTAAAAATAACTGTTCGTGACACAGGAAACTATGTTGTTCCAGGTGCACAAGTAATTTTACGCGGTACTTCCACAACAACGCCAATTCAACCCGTTATTTTAAGAGACACAGCTGAAACAGATCCCTCAGGCATTGCTTATTTCAACTTCAATGATGAATATCAATTGGGCCAAGCTGGTTTTGCAGTTTTAGACATCGAAGCAAGGAAAAATGGACATTACGGTTCTGGAGTAATCAAAGTTGTTGAAGAAGAAGAAAACACAAAGACTGTGTTTATCGTGCCATAGTCGCCTGCTCTCGATACAAATTGCTCACATCTCACAATTTTCATCTTTTCGTTATCACATCATGTGAATTGTATAGGATTTAAAACCTAAACTTCATACTTCTTTCATCGAGAAGCGCAAAACTAACTTTAAATGAACCTTTGGGTTTAATATGATTTCCGTGTGAATAAACACCATAGATTCCGATTCTTAGTCTGCGTTTTGCAAATTTAAAAATACGTTCTAATCCTCCGTAAATCTCATAATGAATCCAATTGTGTTCTGGAATATACAAAAAACCACCTCCTACAACGGATGTAATTCTTGTTCTTTTCATAAAAGGGATTTTATTGATTAATGCCCCATTGAAATGATGGATGTAATGACTTTCAAAATACCAATCAAATGTTGGGAGCGTAGAATCTAGAGACTGGTATGAATATAAAGGATTTGAAAACAACAAAGGATCTCCCCGTCGATGATATTTAAAGTCTTCTGGTTTTACATTTTTAGCGTTAAGAAATTTCCCTGTATTTATACGATATTTAGATGTTCCAATTGTAGCAATATTAAATGTTTGGCTTAATCCCATCTCTATATAGTCATGATTTACCTCACTGCCGAATATTTCTGGTATTCCTTTCTCATATTCTACATATAAAGTAGGCCATTTAGAGCCCAAAATCACTTTTCGTTTGGGTTCTCTCATGTATTTTTGCCCTGGTGTATATCGCAACATAAAATCGGCCACAAAAGCATTGTAAGGATTAAAGTCTGGAGGAGGGGCATTGTTTTCGAGTGGTTCATCAAGCCAATGGATAAACTTGGTGTCATCGGGTAAAGATTGGCGATAAATATAACTAAATGTGCTTTCCAAATACAGCCCGTTAAATATCTCAAAATCATGATAAACAGAGCCAAGTGTACGAACGATAAAGTTATCCCTCAATACCATTTGTGTGATGGCATCATAAGATCGAATTAAATCATAATTATGCGACAAATTAACCCCAACCTTTCCTTGTCGAAAAGGATTGTATAGGTATCGAATAATTGAAAATCCTTTTACATCCATATTTAAAACACCCAAATCAACACGTGTAAAAGCATTAAAAGTATGTTCGTTATCCCATTTTTTAAAAAACTCAAAGTCGGGACCAACCCTTGGACCTGCAATATAAATTGGCCGTATCATTCCAGCGATAGAGCTCAACGTCCACTGTGTTTTATTCTTACGATTTCTGTGGTCAACCCCAAACCACAACACCTTCCAAAATGTTACTTTATTAAAAGCGCGGTCAATAGAATCTAAATAACTTTCTTTGGTAAAAAGCATCTCGATACTATCCCTCTTCTTTATGAGCTCTTGTTCCTCAACTGTTAGAGGAGTAAGCCTTTTATCCGACCAATAAACAGAATCTCTATCATAAGCCTTTTCAGTAGTATAAGCCAATTCATTACTAAAAAAATTTTTCTCAAATTGAGGATTAAAGTTATAGTTGTTGTAGTTTACGACAGTTGTTCCTTCAAATTTTTCCTTTCGATAGCTTACACTATAATTCATGATTTGATTTTTCAGAACACTCATTGAATCTCCGTAAATCTCAAATTCTTGTTGAATAACAAATTCATCGTAAATAAATAAATTCCCTTTGGTGATTGTAAACTCTAGTTTTTTAACCAACCACGTGCTGTCTTCAATCCAAATAAAACCATTTATAGTTGATGCAGAAATATTTCTTGAAGTAATTTTAATTTTGTTCAAAGTAGGCCTTCCTTCAACGTCATTTTTTTCTACCAATTGGTATTTGTACGTCAATATTCCTGCAGTAGAAATTGGAGATTGAACAGGAGATTTAATTAAGTCTTCTAAGTTTATAATGTTCTGGAAAAAGTTAATGTTAGATTTTGCCGTCGTTGTGAAATACAGATACTTATCATCGCCTCTCTTTTTGTAGGCTGTTCTCACTTCTTTAATCTTGTTCGGTGGTTCATAGTTTCTTTGTAGTTGAACTTCCACCATATTCATATTTCCGATTTTGTCGAGTTGCTTTTGTTTTAACTCATCAACGTCATCGTACCGAGCATCACCATCTTCTTTCTTCTTTTTTCGTTTTTCAAGTCCTTTATCGGTTAAACTTTTATTGTCGGTTGCTCTTATATAAACATCACACTGATAAGGCGATTTATTATGGTCAATTTGGTGTTTAATTGCTACTGTTTTCAATACGATTTCTCGTCCAATATTTCTCCTTTTTACAGAGATTTCAAAATCATCAATATTTTTAATTTTTTCAGGGAACAGCTGCATGTTTAATTGTTGATTTACATCTGTAACCGCTAAATAATATTCTCTCGATTCATATCCGATTGCAGAAAAAATCAAATAATACTCTCCTGCTTCTAAGCGCATTATGTAGTTTCCCTCAACATCTGATATTGTTCTTAAATCTGGAAAATCCTTCACATAAATTTCAGCAAAAGGGATTGATAAATTGCTCTCGTGAACAATTTTACCTTCTATCACGTATTGAGTGTTCCCAATCAATGATGTTAAGACACAGAAGATTAGACACAAAAAATGTCGGTGTATTAACATGGTTTTGTTTGATAGTTTTGTCAAATATAGCTTGAAAAAGCGAAAATCAGGAGAAAAAATAAGAGAATGGTATTTAACCGTCTTATTTCTTGTTTTTTTGATTCAAAAATTCTTGATGTTTTTTCATTCTTTTAATCATGAAATACCGCGCAAAAAAAGCTATGAACGATAGGAAAGAAAAGGCATAATACATTGCCCAACGATCAAATCCATCGGTAATACCTTTATAGGTTATATAAATCAGTGAGATTATCCCTATAGCCAACCAAAAAACCTGCATGAATTTATTATACGTTTCCATTATTGTTTGTTTTTATCTTTATTTAAGTATATTGTTGCAGTTGGTTGATAAAACTGTGCTGTATCAAAAGCTGGTGTTGTCCATGCACCCATTCCTGAAATAATCATGTCTGAAGAAGTAATAACCACCGATTTATTTGTATAGATAGAATCTTCTCCTTTGTTCCAAAACAATTCTTCAGTTTCTAACGTCCTATTATCGGCTAAATTAACAAGTTTTACGCTGTCTCTTACAACAATGTTTCCAGATTCATTATCAATTTCTCCAAAAAGAGAGGTCAAAACCGAACCTGTTTCCCCCGATTCCGTATAAAAATTAACCCTCAAACCATCTTTAAATTTTGTTTTAGATTTCGGCTGAGAATATGTTTCTGCAATTGTGGCAAAAATTTCAAGTTGGGGCAAACCCGAATCTGTATAAACAATGTGTAGGTTTTTACTTGTTTCATCTGGGCTGTCAGGATTTACGTGAACTTTTTTTACTTTATCCAAATCGTTTTCGCACGAATAAAAGATTCCTGTTGTGATAATCACAACAGGAATCCAGAATAATTTATGTAGGGCTGATTTCAAAAATTAATATGTCTGAATTGTATAATTTTTATTCCAACATCCTAAAGTTACTGTATCTCCAACAGACTTTGATGCATTAAATATATCAGAAGAAGTTGGGCATTGGGCTTTAAAAGAAGAAACCAACGATGTATTTCCAGATTTTTCAGCCAATTCAACAGCATAATAGTTGTTTGTTTTACGCTCAAAAGTAGAAACCCCGCAGTCGTTCATTAATTTATTTACACTTCTTGCAGCAATTTCATATCCCTTTGCTGAGTTTTTACCGCTTACCGCAATTCCTGCATCGTGTGCTGCCCTATAGCTTCCTGAGTTATAATAAGCTAAAGCAATTTGGTACTCGATTTCACTTTTTTGATCTGCTGTTTCAGCCATATCTTTTGCACTTCTAAAAGTATTAATTGCATTCGAGGTTTTCCCTTGAGATAATTCAAATTTAGCTTTTGCAATGATAGCATCAACAGAAGGGTCGATAGCAATAATCGTATCTACCAACATTGCGTATTCTTTACTGCTGGTACATTTTTTATCTTCTAATAATTCCATAAAGTTATTTACCATTGCTTTTTTCGCTTCAACATCCTGTGGTAAGTTATGCATAAAAGAGTTGATTTCTGGTAAAAGAGATTCACAATCCGTTGCTACTCTACTCATTAGTCCATAAAGAAAATTAGTAATCTCAACACCCATCTCTCCTTTTGTTGCATAATCCATTAAAGGAAAATACTCAGTAATCATTCTTTGTTTATAAGCAGATTTTTCTTTTTCGTCTTGCTCTTGTACCCAAAGATTATACAAGTTTAAATAGTATTGTTGTAAGTATCCTTTGTTTGAATTTTCTTTAGACGCATGAATTCCTACTTTGTAAGCATCATCAGCTTTTTTCATTGCCCCTGGTGTTCCTAACTTAAGATAGTTATATCCCAAATCATTTTGCCATTCTTCTTGTAGTCCGTGTGTTTTTTGAGCTGTTTCATAGACCATGATTAACGTATCCAAATAAGCATTTTGAGCCTCTTCAGTTGTCGCATTTCTCATTGATTGCTTAATCGCGTAGATAAAAGGATTATAGAATTGCATACCTAGTGTTCCACATTCATCTTGTGCTTTGTTGTAGAAATTAACAACTTTTTCATAATCTTTCACTTGGTATGCATTACCTGCAATAGCTTTAAACCTTGTACAATCATCATCCTGTGCGTATAAAAGACCCATACCAAAGATTAAGGCAAACGTTACTACAATTATTGAATTTATTGTTTTCATATTATTATTTTTTTAATCTAATTTATATTTTCTGAACCATCTGTCAAATCCTGGGGCAATATTTATGCCAAGATTAAAGCCAAAATAAGTGTCTTTAACAATCGAAGCATCTCCTTTTCCGTTTAAGACACCATAATTTGCAGAGAAATTAACAGTTGATACAGCTCTTCCCATTATGAAAGGGAAACCTAAACCAAAAGTAACTCCTTTGTCGATAATTTGATTTCCATTAACATGACTCGGTGTATTAACCAGATATCCACCAATTCGGTAGTTTATTTTATCAAAATAATTGATGTAAACAGAACGATCTAATGAATACCTATGCGGAATGTATTCCACTCCTAGCCGGTAAGATGTCATGTCTATATATTGTCCCGAACTCATGGTTCCTTCAAACTCTTCTCTGTATTTTGACCAATCTTCCATGGTATATTCAAATGCCAACATAAGAGAAGTTCGTTTTGCGCTTCCTTTTGATTCATTATATGGCAAATAAGAATATGTAAAACCAACGCTTGTTTTAGACGGTAAATAAACTTGTCCTTTGATTGACTCCAAAGATATAATAGTGTCGTATGAATTTCTGTCAAAAAAGTTTTGATAGAAATAACGTGTTTCATCTTTTTTAAATCCCGTTTCTATTCCTGGTCGATACGTCGCAGCTATGCGCACCCGATGTTCTCTGGTTGGTTGAAAACTGTAGTTCATACCAAAATCAACACCAAATCCTGAACCTCGTAGGTGTCTTTTATCAATACCTCCAGATTGAACATCATTGCTTTTTATATAACTGTTTCTACTTCTTTCTGGACCGCTAAAATAACGCTTCCCTTGAATCCCAATACTCAAAGAGTGTTTGTTTCCCTGCAATATGTTTCCTGAAAATCCTAAAAAGACCTCTTGGACATCACCTCTTCCAGTATAATCGTGAAAAATAGAATCTCCTTGGATAACTTCGCTGTCATTGATTTCATATCCAGAATGACTAAACGGTTTTAATCCAGCTGCCACGCCAAATCGTTTTGAAAACGGTATGGCAAGAATCATGTGCGTAATCCCAGTATATTGTCCTTTAGATTCTACCCCATTATTAGAAAATCTTCTTTGATAATGATTCAATCCCAAAGAAAATAGCGGCAACTGCTTTGCTATCAAAGAGTATGTTGAAGGGTTATATAAATTAACTTGATTTGAATCGGTTAGAGCCACCGCTGCTCCTCCCAATCCGTTTGTGTATGCATCTCCATAGAAGCTGACATCCCCTATTCCTTTTGCAGAATATGGGGAGTTTGTACTAATTTGAGCAAATGAAAATCCACCCAAAATCATGAAAAATACAATCAATAAACTCCTAAACATTATGTTTTAAAATTAGGTACAATCCTTTAATTGTAAAATTGTTGTCGGCAAAGATGCTGTTTTTTAATGGAATTTCAAATCTTTTAAGGTCTCCACCTGTCAAAAAAATTGTTAACGGAGCAAAGTTTTGAGTATAGAAGTGAATAAATTGAGAAATTTCTGACTGAATTCCAAGATTAATTCCAGCCAACATAGATTCTTTTGTAGATTTCCCAATATAGGAGTCAAAGCTCTCCAATTCAAGTAGAGGTAGCTCTCCAGTAAAGTGATTCATTGCTTTTAATCTCATTAAATAGCCTGGTGAAATTGAGCCCCCTTGATATCTGTCTTTTAAGATTAAATCAATTGTTATACAAGTTCCAATATCTACTACCAACGCATTGTCGGTATTTGAATAATGCCTTGCAGCCACCACATTTGCAATCCTGTCAACACCCAAAGTTCTTGGGGTTCTATAATCTTCAATTGAAATGGGCAAGGGCGTTTCATTCGTTAAAACAACATCGGGGTTTAGATAGTTGATAAATATTTTGTTTTCTGCTTTACTGCGTACAGATGAAAAAATACTGATACTTTCTTTTCTTTCGAGGAGAGTTTCTTGTATTTTTTGTTGTTCTTCATTAGGGATAACGGCTAACCGAACCAATTCATCATGTTGAAAATCAGCAACTTTAACCTGCGTGTTACCCGCATCTATAATACAGTATTTTGGATTTACATCTTTCACCAACGAAGACAAAGATAATGTAAAAGTAATAAACTATTACAATCATCATACATTTGAAAAGAAAATACACTCAACTTATAAGTACATACTTAATAATTACAGATTTTTTCTATTCATTTTAATTTTTATGCTTTTTTAGTTGAAAAATAAAATTAGTTGCTATATTTGCACCCACCTATTGTAAAATGGGTTTTTCGTAAAAGAAAGGTGATGTAGCTCAGTCGGTAGAGCAAAGGACTGAAAATCCTTGTGTCGGCGGTTCGATTCCGTCCATCACCACAAAAAAAGGTCAGTTTTTAAACTGACTTTTTTGTTTTTGTGTAAATTTGTTTTAAGTTGCATAAGTATAAAAATTCTTAAAACATTTTTTTAACCAGAATAAACCAAGTACTTTTGCGCAAAATTTATTAACACAACTAAAGTTTAAGACGATGAATGAGTTTTTTATGGCATTTAGTTTTGCTGAAGTATTTAATGCTGCAATGGTACTATTTGCCGTAATTGATATTATTGGATCGATTCCTATAATAATTAATATCAAGGAAAATACTGGAGACATTCGCCCAGGTCAAATTTCATTAATCTCAATGGGGATTATGATTGCTTTCTTAATTACAGGAGAAAGTTTGTTGATGCTATTTGGTGTTAACCTTCAGTCTTTTGCCGTGGCCGGTTCATTTATTCTTTTTCTGTTGGCCATGGAAATGATAATGAATGTCAAACTTTTTAGAGACAATCCTGGTGAGGACAAAAGTTCTGGGGTTGTTCCGTTAGCATTTCCTATTATTGCGGGAGCAGGAACAATGACTACTTTGGTTGCAATTCGTGCAGAATACGCCATGATAAATGTATTGATTGCTATACTGATAAACATTGGTTTTGTTTTTTTAGTTCTTAAATCAACTCGTCGTATCGAGCGTGTTTTAGGTCCTGGAGGAATTGGAATTTTAAAGAAAGTTTTTGGAATTATCCTTTTGGCAATCGCGGTAAAACTTTTCACCACAAACATTTCTCAGCTCTTTTTTTAAAATTAACCGATGGACAAACCCTAAAGTTATTGATTATAGATAGAAGAAACATTGACGGTCTCAATTGTGAATGGATGATTAGATTGTAGCATAAACCAATAAAAAGGTCACCGATTTATAACTAACAAATTACTTCTCGCCTTGAACAAGAAGCCAGCTAAGTTATAAGAAGATTTATTTAACTAAAGCAACTGTTAATAATTGTCTTTTCAAATTTTGGTTTATCGTTTTTAAACTATACAAACAAAAAAGAGTGCCTAAATAGACACTCTTGCATGTTTTGGTAATTCTTTTTAAGTAAGAAAACAGGATACTAAGCAAAGAATTTAGAGCATACTTGTGTGTGAACACCAGTCTTGTCTTGCGTTAGTAACGTAATATTTTCCAATTAAAAAATTATTTTGCTGCATTATATCTACGGTTCACCTCATCCCAATTAATCACATTAAAAAATGCCTCAACGTAATCAGGGCGTCGGTTTTGATAATTCAAATAATAGGCATGTTCCCAAACATCTAATCCTAAGATTGGTGTTCCTTCTCCGAACATTACAGGATTGTCTTGGTTTGGTGAAGAGCTTACTACTAATTTACCATTTTTTACAGAAAGCCAAGCCCATCCTGAACCGAATTGAGTTTTCGCTGCGTTAGAGAATTTCTCTTTCATGTTTTCAAAAGAACCGAACTCAGCATTAATGGCTGCTGCAATATCTCCAGTTGGAGTACCTCCACCATTTGGACTCATCACAGTCCAAAACAGAGCATGGTTATAAAAACCACCTCCGTTATTTCTAACAGCTGGTTTATCTTTTCCTGCTACTAAAATTTCTTCAATTGATTTTCCTGCTAAATCTGTTCCTTCTATAGCCGCATTCAAGTTGTTTGTGTATCCAGCGTGGTGTTTTCCATGATGGATTTCCATTGTTCTTGTGTCAATATGAGGTTCTAATGCGTCATGTGCATACGGTAATTTTGGTAATTCAAATGCCATTGTCTATTTATTTTTTTAATTAATAATTCTGTTTATATCAAATATACAGTTTTCAAAGAGATTTGTTCATTAAAATCTCATTTTTCTTAAAACTTCCATCCATAATTTTCTAAAAATATCTTATCCACTTGCTTTCTTACAGCATCATTTTCGATTTTATCCAACACATCGCCAATGAATGCTGAAACTAATAACTGTTCTGCTTCACTTTTATTAATTCCTCGAGATCGAAGATAGAAAAGCGCTTGTTGGTCCAATTCTCCAATTGTAGAGCCATGAGAACAACGCACGTCGTCTGCATAAATTTCTAATTCTGGCTTTGAATATATGCTTGCTTTTTCAGAAAGTAAAACATTTTTGTTCGACTGATATGCTTCTATTTTTTGGGAATCTGGTCGAACCAGAATCATTCCGTTAAAAACCCCAGTTGATGAGTCGTTCATGACTCCTTTATAAAGTTCATTTGTTATGCAATGTGATGCCATTTGATCAACATACGTATGGTTGTCAATGTGTTGTTTATCAATCCCTAAGTATGCACCATTCATCTCTGTATAACAGTTTTTTCCTTCCACAATTACGTCCAACTGATTTCTCGTGAGTTCTCCACCAGTTGTAATTGTATTCATTTTAAAAGTACTTCCTTCTTCTTGTACAAAAAACTCTCTTGAAATGTGTAATACATCTTTTGTTTCAGATTGAAGTTTATTGATAGTAAGTGTTGCATTTTCTTCAACTTCTCCCTCAAAAACGACATTTGTAAAGCTGTTTTCTGAATTTTTAGAATTAAATGTAACCAATACTTCAGCCTTTGACCCTTTTTCTATGTGAATGAAGTGACGAACATTTGCAATAACTTCGTTACCTACTAAAAGGTGAACAATATGAATGGGATATTTAACTTTAGTATCCGCTTTTACATGAAGATAAACACCTCCTGTTTGATATGCTTTATTGATAACCGAGAAGACATTTTCATCGATATCTTCCATCACTTCTGAGTAATAATTGTTGTCCACCTCTTCAATCGTACGAATTGTAAGGGCGTCATCATCTATCACAGTCGATTGTGATTTATCAAAATAACCATTTACAAAAACAAGTTGATGCATTTTTTCTTCTAAAAAAATATTTTGAGCATCAATCTCTGCTGTTTGTTGGTTGTATTTCCTTTTTACATATTTAGAAACACGGGTATATTTCCACTCCTCTATCCTTCTGTGAGGAAAATCCATCCCGTTCAGTGCGTTTAGAGCTTGTTGTCTGACTTGTGAAATATCCGTAGGTTTCTTCAAGTTGGCAACAAAGTCAAGCACTTGATTATTTGCTACTACTTCCATTTTATTGTGCGTTTTCTTCAATTAACCAATCATATCCTTTTTCTTCCAGTTTCAGCGCCAAGCTGCTATCACCCGTTTTGATAATTTTACCTTGGTAAAGAACATGAACAAAATCTGGTTTTATATAATTCAATAAGCGTTGATAATGTGTAATTAATATAACAGCATTTTTATCAGACTTTAATTTGTTTACACCTCCAGCAACGATTCGTAGAGCATCAATATCTAATCCTGAATCAGTTTCATCAAGGATTGCCAATTTTGGTTCTAAAATTGCCATTTGGAAGATTTCATTTCTTTTCTTTTCTCCACCAGAGAAACCTACATTTACGGCACGACTAGCCAATTTGCTATCCATTTCAACGATGGCTGATGCTTCTTTAACTTTCGCTAAAAAATCCTTTCCTGAAAGCGGTTCCTTCCCTTCATATTTATGCTTTTCAGCCAATGCAAGACGTAAAAAATTGATATTCGAAACTCCTGGAATCTCAACAGGATACTGCATTGCAAGGAAAACGCCTTCTTTAGCTCTGTCTTCTACTTCCAACTCCAAAAGGTCTTTACCTACAAACGAAACTTCACCTTCAGTTACTTCATATCCATCTTTTCCTGCTAAAACTGAAGCAAGCGTTGATTTTCCCGACCCGTTTGGTCCCATAATTGCGTGAACTTCACCAGGATTTACTTGAAGGTCTAATCCTTTTAATATTTCTGTTCCTTCTTCTTCAATTGAAGCATGGAGATTTTTTATTGTTAACATATCTTATTGATTTTTTCTTAATTTTTTTAATGTTCTTTTTTAATACAAGTAATTTATCAAGAGATTACCTGATCTTGAAATTATCCAACTGAGTTTTCTAATGAAATTTCTAATAATTTTTGTGCTTCAACTGCAAATTCCATTGGCATTCTGTTTAAAACCTCTTTTGCATAGCCGTTTACAATTAATCCGATTGCTTTTTCCTCATCGATTCCACGTTGACGAACGTAAAACAACTGCTCTTCACTAATTTTTGACGTTGTTGCTTCGTGTTCCACGTGTGCAGATTTATTTTTACACTCTATATAAGGAAAAGTATGTGCACCTGATGTATCAGAAAGCAATAAAGAATCACACTCTGAACGATTACGCGCACCTTCAGCATTGGGATGAATTTGCACCAATCCTCTATAACTATTTTGAGAAAAACCTGCTGAGATTCCTTTAGAAATAATGGTGCTTGTGGTATTTTTACCAAGGTGAATCATCTTCGTTCCTGTATCTGCTTGTTGATAACCATTTGTTACAGCAACAGAGTAAAATTCACCAATTGAATTGTCACCTTTTAAGATACAAGACGGATATTTCCAAGTAATTGCAGAACCTGTTTCTACTTGTGTCCATGAAATTTTAGCCCCTTTTTCGCAAAGTCCTCTCTTCGTAACGAAGTTAAACACCCCACCTTTTCCTTCTTTATCTCCTGGATACCAATTTTGAACAGTTGAGTATTTGATTTCAGCATTATCCAGAGCAATAAGTTCTACAACGGCAGCGTGCAATTGATTTTCATCTCTTTGAGGCGCTGTACAACCTTCAAGGTAAGAAACATAAGAGTCTTGGTCTGCAATAACCAAAGTTCTTTCAAATTGCCCCGTTCCACCTTCATTAATTCTAAAATATGTAGAAAGCTCCATTGGACAACGTACTCCTTTTGGAATATAACAAAATGAGCCATCTGTAAATACGGCACTGTTTAATGCTGCATAAAAATTATCCGTTGGGGGAACGACAGTTCCTAAGTATTTTTTAACAAGCTCTGGATGTTCGCGTACCGCCTCTGAGATGGGACAGAAAATGATTCCAAGCTCCTTTAGTTTTTCTTTGAATGACGTAGCTACAGAAACAGAATCTACCACAAAATCAACTGCTGTTCCAGTCAACCTTTGCTGTTCTTCCAAAGATATTCCCAACTTTCTCATCGTTTCTTTCATTTCTGGGTCAACCTCATCCCAACTTTCATATTTTTTTTGTTGTTTTGGAGCAGAGTAATAAGAAATGGCTTGAAAATCGGGTTTTTCATATCTTAAATGAGCCCATTCTGGTTCAACCATTTCCCTCCAAGCATTAAATGCCATTAGCCTTTTTTCCAACATCCACTCGGGTTCTTCCCTTTTTTCTGAAATGAACCGAATAATATCTTCGTTTAAACCATTAGGTGCTCTGTCTGTTTCAAAATTAGAAACAAATCCGTATTTATATTCTTGATTTTGAAGATCTTTCTCCAGTTCTTCCTCTGTATATCCCTTCATCTTAACAGGTGTTTATATTTTTTAAAAACGTTATTTATAAATAATCTAAATAACAACCTTGGTGCAAAAATACCATTTTTATGGTATTAGACCAACATTTTTTAAACTTTTATTCTTAACGAATCTAAATAATAAGTTAGAATCAAGGTTTTAGTGCTATATTTTTATTAAATAAATTTTTGTACTTGGCAAAGTGAGGCAAGGATATATGTTCTTTTTAGGAAAAACAATTTATTTGCTTTTGACAAAGAACAAAACAAATTGTAACTTTGTTATTTACAAAATATAGAAAGAAAAACTATGGATAGAATAGCAATAGAAGACGCAATTGTAGAAGTTTTAAAAACGATTTACGACCCTGAAATTCCAGTTGATGTATTTGAGCTGGGCTTAATCTATGACATCACAGTCAACGATGATGCATCTGTAGAAATATATATGACATTAACTTCTCCGAACTGCCCTGTTGCAGAGTCTATGCCGAAAGAAGTTGAGGATAAGGTAGGTGAAATTCCTGAAGTAAAATCATCGAAAGTTACGGTTGTATTCGACCCGCCTTGGGATCAAAACATGATGAGTGACGAGGCGAAGTTAGAATTGGGATTTCTTTAGAAGCATTGTCAGACCTCAATATATTTTCTTCTACATCGAAAAACACTCAGTCTGACAATAAGTAGCTGAAATATAAACTACAACCTCACAAGTCCGATTTTTGTATCGTCTTGTTCTACAATATCGGTTTTATACGCATTTTCAGAAACACCACCCAAAATAATATCTTGTGCAAGAACTTCTGTTGCGATGTATGATTTATTAGACTGAACAGCCTCGCCTATTTCTTTTGTTGTATCAATTGAAACACTAATTTTATCTGTTACATCAAACCCAGCATCTTTTCTAAAATTTTGAATTCGGTTAATTAACTCTCGAGCGATACCTTCTTGACGAAGTTCTGGCGTGATGGTAACATCCAATGCAACTGTAATTCCCCTCTCGGTTGTCAATAACCAGCCGGGAATATCATCCGTTGTTATTTCAAAATCTTCCAAATCCAACTCTATTTCTTCTCCGCCAATTGTTCCTTTCCATCCTTTTTGAGATTCAGCATTTGCAATTTCAGCTTGCGTCCAATTTTTTAGCATTTGGGTTATTGCTTTCATTTGTTTACCATATTTCGGACCGATTGTTTTGAAATTAGGTTTGATTTTTTTTGTTAAAACACCTGATGTATCTTCCAGTAACACCAATTCCTTTACATTAATTTCGGAAAGAATTAAATCTTTAACATGCATAATTCTTGACTTAAAGCTTGGGTCTAAAATCGGAACCATGATTTTTTTCAAAGGTTGCCGCACACGGATGTTTTCTTTTTTTCTAAGACTTAATGCCATGGAAGAAACCTGTTGAGCGATTTCCATTTGCGCTTCAAGTTCCCTGTCTATATCATCGTAATTTACAACTGGAAAATCTGCTAAATGAATAGAAATCACATCATTTTTGTTGGTTACTTTGTTTAAATCTATAAACAATTCATCCATATAAAACGGTGCAATTGGTGCACTTAATATTGCCACAGTCTCCAAACACTCGTATAAGGTTTGATAAGCTGCAATTTTATCTTCTGAGTAATCTCCTTTCCAAAAACGACGACGACACAAACGAACGTACCAATTAGAAAGTTGGTCATTCACAAAATCTTGTATTGCTCTTCCCGCTTTTGTTGGGTCGTAAGACGTTAAGTAATGGTCAACATCAACAATCAAAGAATTTAGTTTAGAAATAATCCAACGGTCTATTTCTGGTCTTTTTTCTGTTGCTATTCTCTCCTCTTTATATGTAAATCCATCAATGTTTGCATAAAGCGCAAAGAATGAATACGTATTATAAAGTGTACCAAAAAACTTTCTTCTTGTTTCTTCAATTCCTTCAGTATCGAATCGCAAGTTGTCCCACGGTGCTGCATTTGTAATCATGTACCAACGCGTAGCATCAGGACTATGTTTTTTTAATGTTTCAAAAGGATCAACTGTATTTCCTTTGCTTTTCGACATTTTTTGCCCATTTTTATCTAAAACAAGTCCATTAGAAACTACATTTTTATATGCAACAGAGTCAAAAACCGTTGTAGCAATTGCGTGAAGTGTATAAAACCAGCCTCTTGTTTGGTCAACACCTTCGGCAATAAAATCGCCAGGAAAAGCCATTCCCTCATCAATCATCTCTTTGTTTTCAAAAGGATAATGCCATTGTGCGTAAGGCATTGAACCAGAATCAAACCAAACATCCATTAAATCAGCTTCTCTGTTCATTGGTTTTCCACTTGAAGAAACTAAAATAATTTTATCCATGTAGGGTTTATGCAAATCTACCTTAGCGTAGTTTTCATCCGACATATCCTCAGGATTGAAGTCCGCCAATGGGTTTACATTCATAATTCCGGCATTCACAGACTTGTTACACTCTTCTTTTAATTGTGAAAGGGAAGAGATAAAAATTTCTTCGTCACCTTCTGCTGTTCTCCAAATCGGCAGTGGCGTCCCCCAATATCTTGAACGCGATAAATTCCAATCGTTTAGATTTTCAAGCCATTTACCAAAACGACCCGTTCCTGTAGATTCAGGCTGCCAATTAATGGTCTTGTTTAGTTCCACCATTCTTTCCTTGTTTTCTGTAACTTTTACAAACCAGGAATCAAGTGGATAGTATAAGATTGGTTTATCTGTTCTCCAGCAATGTGGATAGCTGTGTTTAAATTTTTCGACATGAAATGCCTTATTTTCTTCTTTTAATTTAATGGAAATTTGTACGTCAACCGATTTTTCAGGAGCTTCGCCATCATTGTAGTATTCGTTTTTAACATACATTCCTGCAAATTCTCCCATTTCGGGACGGAATCTTCCTTGTAAATCCACCAATGGAACTGGATTCCCATATTCATCTTCGACCAACATTGCAGGCACATCTGCTTCTTTCGCCACTTTGGCATCATCAGCACCAAATGTTGGCGCAGTATGGACAATTCCCGTTCCTTCATCAGTAGTTACAAAATCACCAATAATCACTTGGAAAGCTTTATCACGATTTTCCATTGGCAAAGCGTAAGGAAGAAGTTGTTCATATCGAATGCCTTTCAATTCTCTTCCAAAGAAAGATTTTCCAACCAAAAATGGGATTTTTTTATCTTCTTTTTTGAAATTAAACAACTCTTCTTTTGAATCAACCTTTTGAAATTTATTATTGAATTGTTTTTGCACCAATTCTTTGGCTAAAACAACATTAATCGGCAGAAGTGTATATTGGTTGTATGATTTTACAATTACATATTCTATGTTTTCTCCAACCGTTAACGCTGTGTTAGAAGGCAATGTCCACGGCGTTGTTGTCCATGCTAAAAAGTGAATTTCTTCATTAGCAAATTCCTCTCCAAACACCTCTTTACTATCGTCTTTCACTTTAAATTGTGCGACACAGGATGTGTCAGTTACATCGCGGTAACAACCTGGTTGGTTTAACTCATGCGAAGATAACCCTGTACCTGCCTTTGGAGAATATGGTTGAATTGTATAACCTTTGTAAACCAATCCTTTCTCATACATTTGACCCAACAACCACCACACAGTTTCGATATATTTTGACTCATAAGTGATGTATGGATTTTCCATATCCACCCAATAACCCATTTTTTTAGTAAGGTCGTTCCATACATCCGTGTATTGCATCACTTCTTTTTTACACGTAGCGTTGTACTCTTCAACAGAAATCGTTTTGCCAATATCTTCTTTTGTAATGCCTAATTTTTTTTCTACACCTAATTCTACGGGTAATCCGTGTGTGTCCCAACCCGCTTTTCGGTTTACTCTATATCCTTTTAACGTTTTATATCTACAAAAAATATCTTTAATGGTACGAGCCATCACGTGATGAATACCAGGCAGTCCATTTGCTGAAGGAGGTCCTTCAAAAAATACAAACGGTTTGTTTTCATCTTTTAATTCAATCGATTTTTGGAAAACATCTTCTTTTTCCCACATTTCAGCAATCTTTTGAGCTGATTGTGTTAAATCTAATCGGTTATATTCAGGATATTTTTTGCTCATAATTTATTTTCATTTGAGAGGTGCAAAATTAATGAATTTTATTGGGATTGTAAAACACTGATTATTTTTTAGAAGATACAATGACAGAAGAAAACACAATACCCATAAAAAGTCTTGGAATGTGATAAAAATAAAACATCAGAAGATGAATTCTAAAATTCTTAATTTCTCACACAAACATTACAACAGATTTAACTACTTTTGAAAGAAAGTATAGAAATTGGCAGGAGTTTATATTCATATCCCTTTTTGTAAGAAAAAATGTTCATATTGTGACTTTCATTTTAGCACTACATTTGAAGGTTATCGTGACAAAATGATTCTTTCAATGATTAAGGAAATTGGACAACGGAAAAATTATCTTGATCAAGAGCCAATAAAGACTATCTATTTTGGTGGCGGAACACCTTCATTATTAACAAAAGATGAGTTAGAATCACTGATTGAATCAATTTATATCAATTTTGACGTTGAAAAGAATATTGAATTTACTTTAGAGGCAAATCCAGACGATATTCATGAGATGCAGCTAAAATATTGGAAAAGTTTAGGAGTAAACAGACTCAGTATTGGGGTGCAATCGTTTTTTCAAGCAGACTTAGATTGGATGAATCGTGCGCACAATGTTGAAGAAGGAATAAAATCTATTCAATTGGCAAAAGAACATGGTTTTTTTATTACTTGTGATTTAATTTATGGTTTGCCCAATCACACACTTGAAAAGCTAGAATATAATCTTTCAAAAATGATAAATTTGAGTCCTAACCACATTTCTGCTTATTGTTTGACAACTGAAGATGGAACAGCATTGAGTTATATGATAAAAACAAAGCAATTGCCTCGTGTTGGTGCTGACGCACAGGCTGAAGAGTTTGAATATTTGGTTCGACGATTGCAGGAAGCGGGTTATGAACAATATGAGATTTCAAATTTTGCTAAAAACAATCAATATTCAGTTCACAACACAAACTATTGGTTAGGTATTTCTTATCTTGGAATTGGTCCTTCTGCACATTCTTTCAATGGAAAAAGCAGACAATGGAATGTAGCAAATAATCACAAATATATAAAAGCTATTCTAGATGGTCAAAGTTATTCTGAAAAGGAGGTTTTGACACAAAAAAATCAATTTAATGAATATCTTTTAACTGGTTTAAGAACAAAATGGGGTGTGAATTTGACAAAATTGGCTGGTTTTTTAGCTTTTTCGTCTGAATTTGAACAAAATTTGGAAGATTTTAAACAAAAAGGGCTCATTTTCGAAGAAAATGGAGTAATTATCTTAACTAACCGAGGGAAACTTCAAGCCGATTATATTACTTCGATTTTATTCGCCTAGCTTTTGATACAAAAATTTATTATATCCTTTTGCACCTGTTGGACTATAAAAATCAAGGAATTTTAATTTATAATAAACCCCATCTGCATCTTGTAATACATAACAGATATTTTGATAAACAAGATAATTTTCATCGCTAAAATCAAAGCTTTTCCAATTATAACCAATTACATTCATTGTGTCAGAAAGCGGCAATGTATGAGCATACGCCAAGTCAATAGCATCATAGTCAACATTTACAAGTCGTGTGCCTTTTGTTTGCACCCTGTTTAAAAGTGTTCCCGTTACCAAGTAAGGCATAACCAAAGGTTCGTACAGTCTTTCTGTAAATTGTGTGAAAACTAAGTCCCACGCTGCATTTTTAGGTGCAATTTGAACAACAGAATTACTTTGTAGATTAAAGTATGTAAATTGATAATCATCGGCATTTTGCTTTTCAATTGTTCTTATTGTTGACGTCGTTGAGGTAAGCGGTGCAAATTCAAATGTATAACTAGTTTGATTCACCTCTATTACCTTGATTTTATACCAACCAATATGTGTTCCAGCAACGCCATATCCCATATCAATAATTCTCACTTTGCCATCGTCATAATTGCGCATTGCTAAGGAGTCGTATTCACCGTAAGGACTATCAAAACGCTGATTATCTGGTGAATTATATCCTGCTGGAGAAAGTACATCTTCCATGTTGTCTTCATTTGTAGGATATATAAACATGTTTTTGGAATAATTTATAATGAAGTGATTACCGTCTATCCCATTTTCTAATCCAATATCCCAATCGTCTTTTAAATTTTCAGAAACAACCTCACCAGAAGACAATTTAAAAAATGATTGCAAGCGATAATCATTTTGAATATCAACAACCACAACATTTCCCTTTCCCAAATCTTTTTTAGGAACAGGTAATTCCTCTCTCAAACATGATGAGAAAACAAAAACTGAAATGATAAAGAATAATGTTCTCATTTTATTTTGATTTAAAATATAGTTTTATCCCTAAATTATAGGTTCTTCCAATTCCAATATTTACGCCAGAAGATGAAGTTGAATGTGCAATTTGGGTAACATCTGTTCCTTTTTCTGAACCAGGGATTGTTTTTACATCAAAAATATTTTTTACTCCTGCGGTTAATTGAACTCTATCCTTCCAAAAAGACTTCGATAATGTTAAATCTGCAGTGTGATAATCTCCAACTGTGCTTTCATAGATTAATCCATCGCTGTCTCTGTAAATCATAGGTAACTTGCCGGTGTATTTATAAAACAAAGCAAACCTTAGTCCTGTTTTTTGCCAATAATAAGTAAGGTTAAATACTGTTTCGGGTGAAAACTTAAACCCTGTTTTTTCAATTTCTCCTTTATGCGTCAAATGATTATCTATGCCGATATAGGAAAAGCCAAGGGTAGAACTTATGTTTTTATAACTCAGACTCGTTTCAACCTGAATTCCTGTTGATGAAAATCTTTCTAAATTCAGATAAGAGTATTCAGTCATGGAGCCTTCTTTTAGTGCGAGTGTGATTAAGTTTTTGATATCAGAATAGAATCCAGATATTTTACTTCGCAATCTAATCTTATCCATCTTTAAGTCGTGGTAGAATGAGAGATTATAATTATTAGAAAACTCAGCTCTTAAATCGGGATTTCCAACAATGTTGTGATTGATATCTATAAAAGTATAATGTAATTCCTTAATTGAAGGCGAGCGGAAACCTCTTGCATAAGACGCTCTTAAATTAAATAGATTTTTTTCGTTTTCAAAAAAGGAATATTTAACATTCAATGATGGCGTTAACGGTGCTTTATACTCTGTGTTGTAGCTGTATCTAAGTCCTGGACGAATCGTAATTTTTTCTATGGGCGAATATTCAGCCGATACAAAAAGTGCATAATCTCCAATTGATTTTTTATTGTTTTCAATACGATTTCCAAGGGCAAATTCATGTAAAATATCGTAACCCAATTCATAATTAAACTTCTTATTGGGTTTTGCCTGAATCATTCTTCCTCGACTGATTATGCTGTGGTATTGAGAAGTGTCATGATCATTTGGGTCGGACGACAACACATCTCTAATTTCGGTTAAATCTCTGATTTTTGTGTTTTTTCTTCGTAAATATCCATTATATGCTGCAATAATATTTAATCGGTATTCATTCTTAAATCGATATTCAAAAAACAACCGCTGGTTAATCCTTTTTGTGTTGTAATAATCGTCGAAAGCTGTTTCTTCTGCTGGTTTTCTTGGCATTCCACGATTTAAAATGTCTTCATTAAAAAACTGACTGCTATAATTGAGTACAAAGTTTTTGCGATTGTATCGATAATTTAATCCCGCAAAATATTGAACTTTTGGATTCCAGAGTTGTACTCTTGATGTGTCTGCAATTGGATTTGGATTAAAATGAAAGGTTTTGTGTGAAGGATCCCATCCATCAAAAAAATGTCTTCCCCCTTCAATTCGTATTTGGTGTTTTTTTAGCTGAAGACCCAATGAAACGGTGTTATTAACTTTTCCACTACTTTCAAAATAGTTATTTGATGTTCCTTCAAATCGGCTAGATTGATTTTTCTTTGTGATGATGTTTATTGTTCCTGCCAAAGCGTCTGTTCCATAACTAACAGAAAGAGGTCCTTCAACAATTTCTATTCTTTCAATGTTATCAACAGGAATTTGCGATAAGTCGATATTTCCGTTTAACCTTCCTGTCAGCGGAACATCATCTACCAATATTTTTACATTTTCTCCGCCTATACCTTGGAGTTTCATTGCACTTCCTAGTACCTGATCTTCTGAAATTCTAATATTCAATTCGTTTGTCAGCACGTCTTTCACATTTTGTGCTGCCATATCTTGTATTTTTTGTCTGTCAACTACCTTAATGTTGTGAACTGCGTTTTCTATTAAAACTGTTTTGTACTGTGCAGTAATCGCAACTTCTTTAAATTCTCTCACATCGCTATAGAGAGCAACAGTGGTGTCTTTAGAAAGAACAATATTTTTAATTTCTTTTGTGTCGTAGCTATAATTTATGATTTTTAAATCAATTGGTTTTGTTTTAAATTTCTCTTCGACTTTCCATTCACCATTTTCATCAGTTTTAAAATTAAATGTTTCATCTTCAAAAACAATATCCAATCGCGCAAAAGGAACGGGAAGATTATCATTCAATGAAATAACGGAAAGCGTTTGCCCAAGTGCATTAACACTTATAAACAAACAGAATAAAAACAGAACTTTTTTAATGTAAATCATTATGCTCAAAGAGATAAAATCACAAAAATAGAAGATTCCCCCTGTCTTTCAACAGGAGGAATCCCATAATTTAAAAATGCTTATTAACGAAGAATTAATTTTTGGTTTATTGTTTGGCTACCAGATTGCACTTTTACGATGTAAATTCCAGCTTCTAAATGAGAGGTATTGATGTTTTCCACTTCAAAGTTTGAATTTCCTGAAACTACATTTTGGTAAACAGATTGTCCGGCAACGTTTACTATATCAATTTGTGTTTCTTCTCCTTTCATATTATTCAAAATCAAAGAAACATTGTTTGAAGCAGGGTTTGGATATACAATTACCTCACTTTGATTGATTTCGTTTTCATTTAAAGAAGACGTTGAGATTAATTCTTTTGTAAAATCGTAGATACCAGCAATTTGATAACCTGTAAAAACAAGTTTCCAAACATCACCATTTACTGCTTTTACAAAATACATTTCATCAGGAGCGGGGTTAAACGTATGTGTTCCTCCTACTCCAAAGTTATAACCGCACCATTCCCAACCAATAATATTGATATTTGGAGAGAAGTTTTTTCCCCAATAATCGTTATAAGTAGCAACATTAACCCCTTCAACCTTAACAGACTGAACGTTTTCGTTTGTTAAAATTCCAGCAGGAGCAGGATACATCATTGATCCATACGTTGGATGTGTAACGATTGTTTGATATTTTGTAAAATATAAATCCCATTCATCTTTAGGAGCCACCTCATGAGCAGGAAACGTGTTGGTTTCAATATTATAATAAGCAAATTGTTGGTTTCCATAATCAGACTTTTCAAGTACAAGATTTAATTCATTTGAGCCATCAATATCAGCTATTGTAAATCTATATCTTCCGCCACCAGAGCTTTCCATCTCATCGATCTTAATTTTCTTTTTATAAACACCTGTCCTCTCTATAATGAATACTCTATACCCTATAACATTATGTGTGCCTGAATCATACGTTCCCCAGCCATAATCAAAAAGAGGCTGTGGAAAAAACGGATCTTTGATTTGGTTAAATGCACCCGTTCTCCATATTGTATCTGAGTTGTAAAGTGGAGTTAACCCTGTTGTGTTTTGCTCTGTTATATTATCCCACTCTGCAAAACCGCCTGGAAACTCATATAAACTTACACCATAAGCATCATTTGTTCTGATTGCAGCGTCTTGAGCTTTTAAATCGAACGCTATGTCCCATCCCGCAGCATCATTGTTTCCTTTTTCACCGTTTTCAAGGCTGTACCACGCCACTTTGTTCCCTTCTATAGAAACAGTAACAGCTTCTTGAGCATTCATCAACGTTGCCCCTGAAACGAAAACTGAAATAAATAAAATTTTCTTCATTTCTTTATTTTTTTATTTATAAATTATTTTAGTTAAAAATTAAAAATCGAGGCAAGTTTATAGAACTTTTTTCCTACAAACTAATGTTTTTCAATCTTTTTCCTTTGTCATAGTATTGTCAGTCAACTGATTACAAGAGTCTTGACATTTGTATGACGAAAAAAACTGACAAAAATCATTTTTTTAAAGTTGAGTTTTGAGAGATTTTATATCAATCCTTTTGATTTTAACTCCAGATACTTGTTCACAGTAGAAATATTTAAGTCGTCTGGTTCGGTTAAAATGGATTGTATTCCATGTTGTTTTAATTCAAGGGCGATTTTCTTCTTCAAATTCATTATTTCTTCAGCGATTGTTGACACATATAAATCGTGGATTGTGTCTGGGCTGTTATGTATTTGCTGTGTGAGTTCCATATTTTTAAAGAAAACAACCACAAGCACATGGTTTTTATTTAACTTTTTAAGAATAGGCAAAGCCCTTCTCATGGCCAAGACCGTTTCAAAGTTGGTGTAAAGCATCAAAAGAGAACGTGTATTTACTTGTTTTCTTAAAGTTAGATACAGAAGCGGATAATTTGCCTCTTTAAACTCGGTTTTTTGTGCATAAAGAGATTCTAAAATATAGTGAAGCTGTTTATTTCCTGTGTTTGGGGCAATTTGGGTTCCTATTTTATGAGAAAAAGTAATCAGTCCCATTTTATCTCCTTTTCGCAGTGCAATATTTGAAAACACAAGCGCACTGTTTATCGCATAATCCAAAAGCGTTAGTTTATTAAACTCGTGGTTCATGGAGCGTGATTTATCAATAATTACGTACACAGGTTGTGATTTTTGTTCTTGGTATTGGTTTACCATCAACGATGAAGTTCTTGATGTGGCCTTCCAGTTTATACTGCGGATAACATCACCCTGAACATAGTCTTTTATTTGTTCAAATTCATTATTATGACCAATTCTTCTTATTCTTTTGATTCCAATTTGGGTTTGTTTATTAAACATTAAAAACTCCAGTTTTTTCATTTGAAGAACAGAAGGGTAAACACTCACTTCTTGTGAAAAAGGGACAATAATTCGTCTCTCTAAGAGTCTAAAAAACGAATGTAAAAACACGTGAAAATCTTTCCATTGATACACCCCTCGTTTTGTTGGAACAAATTTATATTTATAACTCAGACTTTCATTTTTCTTTAAAAATCCTTGAAAAGCGAGGTTTCTTGCCTGTAATTCTACCGGCGGTTCGTCATAAATCAGAATATAAAAAGGTTGGTGACTTTCGTTTTGAACCCAAATTTCAACTTCCGACTCATCTCCCAAGTTCAACCGTTCTGACAATTTTCGTTGGATTTCGATGGGATTTTTTGGAAGAAAAAGAATGAATAAATCCAGAATTGATAGAAACACCAAAGTAATCATTACAAATTGTCCAACAAAAAGTAAAAAAGGTACATAATAACCCAAAACCATGAGGGTTATTCCTATTGCAAATACAATAAACCAAACTTGTGATATGTAAAATGACTTAAACATTTAGTTATCTAGGAACTTCAATTTCCTTTAATATTAATTCAATTATTTGGTACGGAGATGTTCCTTCCATTTCTGCATCAGGAGTTAAAATTAATCGATGATTTAAAACGTGAGACGCAACAAACTGAATATCGTCTGGTATTACAAACTCCCTTCCCCTAATTCCTGCAATTGATTTGGCAGATTTAACAATAGAAAGTGAGGCTCTTGGCGAAGCACCAAGATAAATTTTTCCGTGATTTCTTGTTTTATCTACAATTGTTGCAACATATTTTATCAAATCATCAGAAATTGTAATCTGACCAATCAAGTCTTGAATTTTTTTAATGTCTTCTTTTGTGATAACAGGTTTTATATTACTCAAATCAGGAGTTTGAATATTGTTTTTGTATCGATCTAAGATAGCTATTTCTTCTTCTAGGTTTGGCTGGTCGATGGTAATTTTAAACATAAACCTGTCCAATTGTGCCTCTGGAAGATTATATGTTCCTTCTTGTTCAATTGGGTTTTGAGTAGCAATAACCAAAAATGGAAATTCCATTTTATACAACATTCCTTCAAATGTAATTTGATGTTCTTCCATCACCTCAAAAAGTGCTGCTTGTGTTTTGGCTGGAGCCCTATTTATCTCATCAATCAAAACAATATTAGAAAACACAGGTCCTTTCTTAAAGAAAAATTCTGATTCTTTCATGTTAAAAACCGATGTTCCAATAACATCTGAAGGCATTAAATCGGGTGTAAACTGAATACGAGAAAAGTCAACATCTACAATTTTAGCCAAAACTTTTGCGGATAATGTTTTTGCAACTCCTGGAACACCTTCCAATAAAACATGACCAGAAGTAAAAATTCCTGTCATCAACAAATCCGCCATTTCCTTTTGTCCGATAATATATTCAGCCATTTTTATACGGATGTCATTTATTTTCTGTGAAAGCCAAATCATTTCTTTGCTTTCTTCTTCAAAAGGCATTTTTTCGAGGGGATTTTTTTCTGGGGTTTGACTTTTATTCGGTTGATTTGTTTCATCCAAGTTGCCTTTCGGTTTGTATTTATCGTGTTCTTCCATAATTTTATTATTAATTAAATTTCTCTGCCAATATTCTTTTGAATATGATTAAGGATATTGATATTATTTTTCTCCAAGTTACTCATAGATAAGCTAATTTTTTTATTGGTTTTTAATACAATTATTAATTTTTCTGATTTTTGGTTTATAAACTTAATGTTTTCGTATAAAATAGACTTACTAAATCCAATAAAGGGTGTTAATTCAATTTTTTCTGGAGTTATTAAAAGGGCTGGTGTACTTAGCGACCTCATCCCTGAGAACAAGGCAATTCCTCCAAAAGGCCACAATAAGACACCCAAAGGAGATGTTTTGGCTAATAAAACAAATCCCAAAACAATCAATAAAAATCCGCTTGTTGCAAATAAAACAGCTTGTTTTTTGTTTCTGTAAATATGAATTGGCTTATCTGAAAATTTATCCTTCCGCTGAAAGTCCCAAATTCCAGATTTAAAATAAAAGTCTCGCTGTAAAGCGTAAGCATTAGATAGATATTCGTTAGAAATAATCCCTTTACTTTCAATGATTTTAAAAAGGTAATTAATTTCCTCTTGAGAGATATCTGCTTTTTTTGACAATGATAAAATGTTATCATTATCTTCCCGGTGGCTCATGTCGATATAGAACTTATTATAAATTGCATGATATAAGTTTTGACGCATTATATTCAGAATTTTATTAGGCTGTTTTTTGGAATAATAAATTCCTGCTAAAGTATCAACATAACTAAATCCTGTGTTTTTTGATTGGATATACGCTGGAACAACGGGTCTTCTTCTTTTGCTTCTAAAGAACAGATATAAAATCACCCCAAAAACAGCCAAAATAAATCCCCAGCGGAATGCGGGATGTTTAAATATTTCTATGAGTAAACTAGGATTAGCCTGAACGCTTCCCAAATCTTCATTTGGGTTATATAGAATTGGTTCATATTGAACAAAAGAAAACCATTGAATCTTTGGCTGATTCAATACTTGTAAAACGTCTTTTAAATATTCCTTTCCTTCTATTGTTAGCAAATGATGGTTTGTAAAAACGTTGGGATTCAGATGAATAAAAATATTGCCGGAACCGTATTTTATTTGAATAAATCCAGATCCATGTTTGCCAATCATGGTTAAAAGTTCAACATCATTATCTAATGCCTCCTGATTAAAAAACTCCCAAAATCCTTTTACGGTATCGTTTTCAAAAATATAGTAAAAATCGTATTTATTTCCGTCAATGGTGTGTGTAGCAACAGTGCCTGTAAAATACAAGATTGGGTTAGAAAGGAAAAACTGTTCTACGATATTATCAGGTAGTGTTTCAACAGAGATAAACAATTCGTTCCCTTCAAAAACACTTGCCATAATCTTTTCATTTTCCTCTTCTGTTAATGTAAAGTTTTTACCAATAAACATAAACAATGAAGAGTCAACCCCTACAACAGAATCAAAAAATTTATAATTTGAATATGCATTAAACTCCATAAATTTAGCGTCCGCAAACGCCAATTCTTGAAATACAAATAATCCAAACGGATTTTTATTTTTTAATCCATATTTCTTTTTCCAATTTGACGAAACATATTCTTTTTTAGGTTTAGTTGAGGAGAATTTCTTTGCGTTTGAAGTAGAATTTTGATATATAACAAGAATAATTCCAAGAGCTAGAACAACACTAAAAATATATATCAATTTCTTCCTATTCACTTTCTATTTGTTTTAAAAAATGATTAAAAAACTTTGAAAATCTTTCAAAAGTTGCTGGTTTTGGTTCATTTTTACCATACCACGTCCATTCATAAATTTGGATTGCTTTTTGAAAATCAAAAAATTCCTTTTTTCCAGACACTTCTAACAAATAATGATAATTTGTTTTTTTCTTTTTCCATTTGATAAAACCTGCTTCGACAAATGCCTTAAGAGTTTGTATATAATAAATTCTTATTGCCAATCGATAATTTTCTTCGTCAATTGCCTTTTTTAACTCTGTTTGTAAATCTGATTTTTTAATTGTTTCAGGATTTACATCTTCTGCAAAGTCATTTTCATTATTTGTCAATGTTCCTTTAGATGAACGACTTATTATCAAACGATAAACTAGGAATGCGACCAATCCAATCCCGATGAGATAGAAAATTAGCTGAATGGCATCTGGATTGGGATTAAAATTATCAATATTATTCGGTATTGGATTAAAGCCAGGTGCTTCAGAGTCTGGTATATTTAAGTCTTCAATATCTATATCATTTTTTGATTTTGTTTGTTTCTCAACGCCTTCTTTTTCTCCGTCTTTAAATAGTTTTTCCCTTGATTGTTCAACCTTTTCTTTATAAGTTTCATCTTTATACTCAATGGGTTTTGTTTTGATTGGCGTAGAATAAACTTGTTCTAACGATTTGTTTTTAAGTTTTTTATAATTTGTAGATTGTTTGTATTCAATCGTGTTGTTTAATCTTTCCCACGTTTCATCATACAATTGTTCTTGCAGCCGAATAATATTCGATAATGATATAAAAATCAATATGGCAAACACGTTTTTCATCTTTTATTCAAAATCTGCTGCTGTTTCTTTCACCCTATTTCTTTTTCCGAACTTTTTAAACTCATTTTTAAGACTAATGTGCTGTCTTTCTTCAACTCCAGACAAATAAACCAGCCCAATTCCTATAAAGAACAGCGGTAAAAGAAACAGCATAAACCCAATATAGAAAAATTGTCTTACCACATTAACCCAAACGATTGGTTTGTCAGATACATCAGCAAAAACGGGCAATAAAAAATCTGAAAGTCTGTCTAAAACATCCCTAATGTTTGGTTCTCCTAAATGATTTTCAAAAGAAAAGACAAACGCAAGCGGTTGAGCCAACAAAATAGTTGCCAAGCATAAAAGAGAAAACACAATAAAAGTACTGCTCCATTTTGTTGCAGAAAACGAAAACCCTGATTTTAGATTTGGTTTTTTATCAAGTCCGACACTGGAAATTGGCAACAATAAAAATGGGAAAATAAAAATTGAAGGAATAAAGATATAAAAGGGGAGAAACACGGCGAGTGCATAGAAGGGCAAAATGGCAATCAACATTTTAAAAAATCGTTGCCTTACAAATGTTTTGAATTCCGCATCTTTATAAGATATTTTATAGATATTATAAAACGTAATTAACCCAAGAAAAGTAATTGGAACAATCCAAGCAATGGAAACAACAAAGTCTTTTATTCCATTAAAGTTTAGTCCATTTGGATTTCCAAACAAGATGGAGAGTTGTGCTTCCCAATCAACATAATAAAACATGTTCATATCTTCAAAATGAACAAAAACTTGAAATATCCAAATGAATAAAATTGCTGGAAAAACCCACTGAAAATTTTGTCGAATAATTTGCGTAATTGAAAACAAATAAACTTGGAAGGTTTCGCGGAAAACATCTGTATTTTTTCTAATCTTAAACGGTTTAAAATTGAGTGACTCAAAAATGTTAACGTGTGATTCCTCATATACCTTTTCTGGATATTTTCTTGCTACTAATGCGGGATAAATTACATAATAAAACAAAATAAAAGTAAAAGAGAACAGAATTATCATCCATTTTGACCAATCTGGTAAAATTAAATAATGTCTCGTAACATAGCTTTCTAAAAATCCAGCCATTATAAAAACTGGAATGAGTGACAACATAATTCTAACTCCACGCATTCCATTCATTTGTAGCGACTGCAGTCGGGTATAACTCCCTGGAAAAAGAAGTCCGTGTCCCAAAGTAAATCCAGCACCAGAAGCAATAATTATGGCAGAAATTTCAAAAGCACCATGAATCCAAATGGTTAAAAATGAAGTCAACAGTAATCCTTTTAACTTAAACAAGTACTGAAAAACACCAACCATAATTCCATTTTGAAACAAAACAATATGGGTTCCGATAGAAAAAAAAGCACCTCCAATAAAACAGAGAAGCGCAACAAAGATATTATTCAAGGTAATTTCCAGAAACATTGAACCTTGTGAAGAAGCTCCATAAACACCCAAAGGATTTCCTTCAACAATGTTTTGTTCAGTCATTTCAATATAGTCTTCCCCCAGAATTTTTGTAGCATAATTAACATCTTGATTTGTAGAAAAAGCACCAATTGCCCCATAAATAAGAAACAAGAAAAGGGCAAATAACAAGTTTTTTCTTGCCCTATAAATTTCGAGTGGCAAATCTACTGTCCACGCCTGAATAATGGCTAAAAAAGGCTCTTTTTTTTGTTTATAAAGTTTTCCATGAACTGCTTGAGTAAGGTTGTTTAAAAAAGACCGAACAATTCGCTTTTCGTAGAAGGTTTGAGCATAACTTAGATCATTATTAAGTTCAGTATATAGTTCTCTAATCTCTTCAGGGTTTGAAGAGGAAGAGGACAGTTTTTTTTCATAACGAATCCACTTCTCCTTATTTTGTTCAATAAATTGAGTTTCTTTCATAAACTAAAGCTAAAATAACTTTTTTTTAGAAAGGGACTCAAAAAATATGCGGTTTTAATTTTATCTTACTGGCTTTGACTTATAAAATTCAGCCAAGAGCCTCCGTTTTCACAATCTATTCCCTGAGATTTAAGCCATTGCACGGCGTAACCACTTCTACTTCCAGATGCACAACAAAGAATTGGATTCTCCATTGCTTTAATTTCCTCTATGTGTTCAGGAATTTCTGCCAAAGGAATATTAATTGTTCCTTCAGCGTGTCCCATGCTGTATTCAATGGGTTCTCTAACATCTATTATTGGATTGTTTTCTGCCATTTTAGTTTAATTTAATGCAAAATTAAAGAAAGAAAAGGGGTTAAAAAGTAACTTTAGTAACACAATGATTGTTTCTTTAATATAAATACCATTCTTCATAAAAACAATGGTATTTGTCAACTTTTTAGTGGTTAACAAACTTATAGCCAACGCCTCTTATGCTTTGGAATAATTTGGGGTTTTTGGGGTCTTTTTCAAAGATTTTTCGAAACGCTAAGATATAGTTGTCTATCGTTCGGGAAGTTGGTGTTGATTTATCATCACTCCACAACTCTTTTAAAATAAAATCTCGGGGCACAACTTCACCTTCATGCTCAAAGAATAATTGAATTAATTCAATTTCTCGTTTAGACAATTCTATTTTACCTCCATTCTCCCTTTCTACTTCAAAAGTTAACGTATTTACCTTTGAGTCACCAAGTTTAAGAGTTTCATTTTGAATACTTGTTTTTTCTTTTCTATTGATTAAAATTTTAACCCTCAACAGTAACTCTTCTAAATCAAAAGGTTTTCCTAAGTAATCATCTGCCCCTAATTTTAATCCTTTAATTTTATCAGAAGAAGTGCCTTTTGCAGACATAAATAAAATAAGGGTTGAAGGCGACTCTTCTTTATATATTTTACAAATATCCCAACCACTAACTTCTGGGAGCATAACGTCCAGAATCACCAAATCATAATTATGTAAATTGGGAGCAAATTCAATTGCCTCTTTTCCGTCAGCAATAGATGTTACTTCATACCCTTCCATTTTAAGGTTTAATTCAATAATCTCATTAAGGTTTCCCTCATCTTCGACAAGCAGTATTTTTTTTAAATTATTCACTTTGTAAAGAATCTTTAAAATCTTGACCCGTTGGTCTTTGGAATATTTCCAATCCAAAAAACTCGGCAGCACCAAAAAGGTGATCAAAAATATCCGATTGAGTACCTTCATAATCAACCAAACCAATGGAGTTAGCAAAACAATATACCTCAAGCGGGATGCCCGATTCATCTGGATCTCTTAATCGTGCTAAAATTGTTTTATCTTGTCTTATTCCAGGATGATTCTCTAAGTATTTTTGTACATATACTCGGAACACTCCAATGTTTGTCATGCGTCGTCCATTAATAAGCACACTTGTATCAATGTTGTTTTTTTCATTTGATTGGTCTATTTCTTTTTGTTTATCTATGATAAAATCTTTAATTAATTCAAAAGTTAAAAACTTTTCTCTTTGTTCTTTGTCAACAAAACGGACACTATTAACAGAAATGGGGATTGACCTTTTGATTCTTCTCGCCCCACTTTCTATCATTCCCCGATAGTTTTTAAAACTTTCTGTAACAAAATAGTATGTTGGTACTGTTGAGATTGTATTATCCCAGTTCCTTATTTTCACTGTGTCCAAGTTAATGCTAAGTACATTACCATCTGCGTTAAACCTCGGCATTTCTATCCAATCCCCTATTCGAACCATATCGTTTGCTGAAATCTGAACGCTAGCAACAAACCCTAAAATGGTATCTTTAAATATAAGGAGTAACACGGCACTTAGCGCACCAAAAGCAGTAAGAAGGTAAACTGGAGATTTACTAATCATTATAGAAATACCCAAAACCAAAGCGATGATAATTAAAATAATTCTAATCAGCTGAAAATAACTCCCCAAAGGTCTAGATTCATAGAGTTTTGACTGAGACATGACTTCTTCAACAGCCCTAAGAATTGTTGATATAATTTTATAAAAAACATAAATGATGAAAATATTCACCAATTTCTCAAAAAACGAAAAGGTTTTCTCCGACTCCTCTAATAAAAAGGGCAGAGCTATTTTCAGGATGATGATGACAATAAATAAAGAAACAGCATTTAAAAACTTATGCTTTACTAAAAGTGTATTCCATTTCTTTTTGGTTTTTGTCATGATTTTACCTGCGGTATTATTCAGGATAAATCTTGTCAACCAAACCCCAATAATTACAATGACAGTTGTTGCTATAAGTAATATTAAGAATGAAACATAAGGTATAATCGTTTCATTCCAATTATACTCCCTTAAAAATGATTCTATTAATTCTTTAAAGTCTATCACAAGATGTTTTTTAGGATAAAAGTAAGAAGATTAATGAAGAAATTAAAGTTTTAATGTCTCTACTTTTTAAAAATAATTCAGCAAACTTCTTTTTTAATTAAAATTGTTTATTATCTTTGATTAAATTCTTGTCAAATTAACGCTTAAACAAACAACAAAATGAATTTAAAAATAGGAAACAAAGCTCCAGAATTTATCGGTAAAGACCAAAATGGAAATAAAATTAGTTTAGTAGATTTTTTGGGACAAAAGATAGCGCTTTACTTTTATCCAAAGGATATGACACCTGGATGCACAAATCAAGCGTGTAACCTGCGCGATAATTATTCGATCTTACAGAAAAACAAAATTGTTATTATTGGTGTTAGCCCAGATGACGAATCACGACACCAAAAATTTATTGATAAACACGACCTTCCTTTTCCATTGATAGCAGATACAGAAAAGGAAATAATAAAATCTTACGGCGTTTGGGGTCCAAAAAAATTTATGGGAAAAACTTACGATGGTGTACACCGCACAACCTTTCTAATAAATGAAGAAGGAAACATTCATGAGATTATAAAAAAACCAAAAACAAAAGCTCACGCAGAAGAAATTTTAGAAGCATGGAACCTGTGAGACATGTTTTGTCACACTTGGTTTATAAATTTGTACTAATTAACATAAAAAACATATAATAACGATATGGCAGAAAAAAAAGCAAAGATTAACGAAGATAAGCTCAAAGCACTTCAGTTAACAATGGACAAACTGGACAAAACTTATGGTAAAGGTTCAGTAATGAGATTAGGAGATAGCGCTGTTGAAGACGTAGAGGTTATACCTTCTGGTTCATTAACTTTAGATTTAGCGTTAGGGGTTGGCGGTTATCCAAAAGGAAGAGTTATTGAAATTTACGGACCAGAATCATCTGGTAAAACAACTTTGGCAATTCATGCAATCGCTGAAGTTCAGAAAAAAGGTGGAATTGCGGCTTTTGTAGATGCAGAACACGCCTTTGATCGGTTTTATGCGCAAAAATTAGGTGTTGACACAGACGAATTAATCATTTCTCAGCCTGATAATGGTGAACAAGCATTAGAAATTGCTGATAATTTAATTCGGTCTGGAGCGGTTGACTTGTTAATCATAGACTCTGTAGCTGCACTTACACCAAAAGCTGAAATCGAAGGTGAAATGGGCGACAGCCAAATGGGATTGCAAGCACGATTAATGTCTAAAGCGTTAAGAAAATTAACAGGTTCTATTAATAAAACAGGAACTTGTTGCATTTTCATCAACCAGTTGCGAGATAAAATTGGGGTTATGTTTGGAAATCCTGAAACAACAACAGGAGGAAACGCATTGAAGTTTTATTCTTCAGTTAGGGTAGATATTCGCCGTTCTTCTCAAATTAAAAACGGAGAAGATGTTACTGGAAACCGCACCAAAGTAAAAATTGTCAAAAACAAAGTTGCTCCGCCATTTAGAAAAGCAGAATTTGACATTATGTATGGTGAAGGAATTTCTAAAGTTGGTGAAATTTTAGACATCGGTGTTGAGTTGAATATTATCAATAAAAGCGGTTCGTGGTTCTCTTATGGAGAAACAAAATTGGGACAAGGTAGAGATGCTGTAAAACAAATCATCCTTGATAACTTTGAGTTAATGGAAGAACTAGAAAACAAAATTAAAGAAGCTCTTGCTTCTGAACGGGAGCAAGTGTAATTGCATATCGTTTAAAGAGGGTGCTTGATTATCAAGCGCCCTCTTTTTATTTTAATGCTTTTAGCTTTTTGATAGAACCAAATAAATAAGAAAGTTAAATCAATGATTTATTTATGACTTGGCGCAACTTTGTTCATGTTTTCCAAATATTTAATTGGTTTTGCTGTCCCTCGGTGACAAAGAACGCATGTAACTCGTGTGATTGTAGAAGGATCTTCCCGTTTTTCCCAATTGAAATAATTAACATTCAATTCATTCGTCATAGTAATCATGCTACGAGCATATCCCTTTTCTGGTTTCTCATCACTCACAAAGTCCATATCTTTACCTCTTTTTGTTGGAACATGACAGAAAGAACAATCTACACCCAAAGCAATGTTGTATCCTTTCATTAAATTCATAAGACTATCGCGAGAAATATCTTGTGGCAAAACTTTTAAGTTTTTAAACTCTCCATCAGAATTCGAAGTATAAGCTGTGACTTTCCCCGAAGTAAATGATGATAATCCAATAAATGTAACAACAGCTATAAAAACTCCTGCCAAAATCGTCTTTGTTTTAGTATTTTCCATGGTAATAAAATTTAAATGAAACTTCAAGTTACAAGAAATAATTTAATTCTAACCAATAATAACACCTTTTTTAAGAATTATCGGTACAATTACATAGTTTTTAGGATCAATCGACTCGGGAAGAAAAATAAATTTCTTGTCATATAAACGGTTTTTTATCCAAAAACTTACCCAATATTCATTGTTTAAACCAAAAACCTCCTTAATAATTGGTTCGATGAGAATAGAAGATTTTGGCTCTACATTCCCCAACAATCTTCTTAAAGTCGATGTTTTTACGTCCCTATCCGTAGAATAACCCGTTGATGTAACCAATGTTTGTTCTAAAGCAACCGTTTTATGATTGATTAAATATACATTAAAAACAGGTTCCCCATCATCTCCTTGTTCTTGAATAACTGCAACTGAAACCTCCTCAACTTTTGGCCCTCTTAACTTCTCTTTCATCTTCTTAAAATATATTCGTTACTGTTTGATTAGAATTTCATTTAAAATTTCATAATAATCAAAAAGATCTTGCGGATGATGCGCTTTATAGCTGTTATTAAACACAAACTCAGGGTCGGATTTTTTATTTTCAGGAATTAGATAAACCCCTTTTCTATCATGTCCTGTTCGCACCAAAACAGCATCAAGTGAAGGAATTACAACAATGTATTGTCCTAAAATTCCCCGATAATAAACAGCAGGATATTTAGGGTGATTAAAAATCCAAAAATGCAAACCATAAAATGGCTGAGATTCATTGTACGGAGAAATAATTTCATTTAAAATAGACTCAGATATTATTCTGTTATCTTTCCATACTCCTTTATTCAAAATCAACTGTCCCATTCTTGCATAGTCGCGTGTGGTTGCATAACCACAACAAAAAGTTTTTTCAATGCCCCCTTCTTTGTCTAAACTCCATAATAAATCATGTTCAGATTCTATTTTTTTCCATATTTTTTCTTGAAAATATTCTGTTGGAAATATTCCTGTAACTTCTTTTAAAATAATTCCCAGAAGTTGACTATTTCCGCTTACATATTCAAATTTTTCACCCGGTTTCCAGTCAAAATGCTTCTTTGTCATCATAGAATATAAGTCAGATGAATAATACGCCTCTGCGTTATCCGAAAAAGGATTACTTCCACTTTCCGACCAAACCAATCCACTTGACATCCCCAATAAATCACGAATGGTAACGCCTTCTTCCTTTTCCAGATGAAATGGCAAATAATCTGAAATTGGATCATCCAAACTTCTGATCTTTCCTTCATCAACAGCAATTCCTATTAACAATCCAATAAAGCTTTTTGCCATAGAAAATGTGTTGCTTTTAACATTTTTCGTATGTTCATTAAAGTACGTTTCACTCACAATCTTTCCATGCTGAATAATCAAAAATGACGTTGAATTGGTTTCATTTAAAACCCTCCTTTGTTCAGTTGAAAGCTCTATAACATTAGTGTCTTTTGTCCATTGAAAAGGAGTTGGCGAATGTTCTGCAATTCGAACAGGAAAAACCAAAGAATCATAAATTCCAGGACCTGTTTTTCCTTTTAAATATGTTTCTTGGATTCCTTTATATAAATAGGTTTTTCCTGTCGCAATAATGACTAAATTAATCACAAAAACAACAGCAACCACCCAAAAAATAAATTTGCCAAACTTTATTTTGAAAATTCCCATTCACTTAAATATATGTTAGATCAAAAACTTGAGCAATGTTTTTTTTTAGTTTTCCTTTTACCTCATCCATGTCAACAGAATACCCAAGCTCATTCTTGATTGATGTTACACCTTTATCTTCGATACCACAGGGAACAATATGATTAAAATAAGACAGGTCTGTATTAACATTAAAACCCATTCCGTGCATTGTAACCCACCTTGACGCCCTCACACCCATGGCGCAAATTTTACGTTCATTTTCGCTGTTTTTACCAATCCAAACGCCTGTTTTACCTTCAACCCTACTCCCTTTTATTCCATAGTCAGCAATTGTTAAAATTACGGCTTCTTCCAAATATCGCATATATTTATGAATATCTGAAAAAAAATACGTGTCTAAATCAAAAATTGGGTATCCAACAATTTGTCCGGGTCCATGATAAGTAATGTCTCCGCCTCTGTTAGTTTTATAATATGTAGCATCAATTTCCTCCAGTTTTTCTGGAGAAAGCAACAAATTGTGTAAATCACCACTTTTTCCTAACGTATAAACGTGTGGGTGTTCGCAGAATAGAAGATAATTCTTTGTGGGTTCAGTAGTTTCGTTTTTACGTAATGCTATTTTTGTGTCAACGTTTTTTTTAAATAATTCTTCCTGATAATTCCACGCATCTTTATAGTCAACAAGACCCAAATCTTTAAAAATAACGTTCGTTACCATTATTCTTTATTCAGATTACTTTTTAGATAATCAATAACCTTTACTTCAACGGCATCTTGTTGGTTTAAATCAGCCAAATAAATTGATGTCCAGTCAATTATATGAATAAAATACAAGTTTTCTTCAATTACACTGTCTCCTTTTCCATTAATTTCCATAACATGCGGTGTTTTTTTTCTGATAATTTCAGAGCAAAGACTCGTTCTGAATAAATTTCGTTTTGAAAGAAACTGAGAAACAAAAAAAACAACTGCATAACCATCATTTCCTCCGCCCCAACCGACAAGTTCATTGTGATTCATTTCTGGAATGACATGATGCCAAACCAGTTGTTTACTGTTTTCATTGAATTGCTGTCTTGCTCTTAATGCTACGACCTCTCTTTCAGCATCAGAATAAATTATACCTTGTTTTTTAAAGAAAAGGTTAGCCAATTCTTTTGCTTGACTTTGAATGTTTTCAATGTCTTTTTTTAGTGTCTGTGCACTATTTTCAAGTTCAGTAAAGAAATTATTTTTGACAATTCCAGCAACATGTAAAATTTTAATTAATTGAATGGAAGAAAAGGCCAACATACTTCTCGGAGGATTGCCGCTAGGAAGTTCAACATAGTCGTAGCCTTTTTCTCTACATAATTTTATTAAATCTCCGCCAGAGCTCACTCCAACAATCGTTGCTCCTTTAGATTCTGCAAATTCTATAACCGACAATGTTTCTTCTGTTGTTCCTGAATACGAAGAACTTATAACCAATGTTTTTTCATTTACAAAGCCAGGAATCGAATAGTCTTGAACCAAAACAATTGGAATTTTAGATTCTTTTTCAAATAGTTGAGCAACCAATTTACCTCCAATTCCAGAGCCGCCCATGCCACATATTACAACATGGTCAAAATCCTTGTTTTCATAAAAAGAATAAGTAGATTGTTTTGCAATTTTGACAGCCTCTTCAATTTGAATAGGGAATTGGGTCACTAATTGTTTCATTTAATGTGTTTTTTTGTTTGTTATACTTAACGTAAATTTTGTAAATAAGTTATCTTTATTAAAAATCTTTTCCCCTCTACTTAAAATTAGGTTTTCTTTTTTCCAAAAAAGCATTCGTTCCTTCAACAAACTCTTCTGTTCCAAAGCAATTGCCAAATTCTTTTATTTCTACTTCATATCCATTTATTCCTACTTCAAATCCGGCGTTAATTGCCCGTATTGCAGATTGAATAGCGTTACCAGAATTGTTACAGATTTTTCCTGCTATATCTTCAGCCAATATCAATAATTCTTCTTGCGAAACGACGTGATTTACCAAACCCCAATTTAGCGCTTCACTTGCATCAATCATCCCTGCTGTTGTTATCATTTCGATGGCTTTACCACGACCAACAAGTTGTGCCAATCTTTGTGTTCCTCCATAACCAGGAATTACTCCCAAAGAAACCTCAGGCAATCCCAACTTTGCATTATCAGAAGCAATTCGAATGTGAGACGCCATGGCCAATTCCAGTCCTCCGCCTAAAGCAAAACCGTTTATTGCTGCAATGACAGGTTTTGATAGATTTTCTACTAAGTCAAATAACTTTTTTTGACCACTTGCTGCCAAATCTTCAGCTTGACTGGTATCAAAACTTGAAAATTCTTTAATGTCTGCTCCAGCTACGAACGCTTTGTCTCCACTTCCTGTTAAAACAATCACCCTTATTTCTTCGTCCTTTTCAGCTGCAATTAATGCTTTATTCAACTCTTCAATTGTTTCTTTATTTAGAGCGTTTAATTGCTTTGGTCGATTGATAATAATTATTTGAATTTTACCCTTTTGATTGATTAAAAGATTGTTGTACGCCATTTTAACTTTTTTCTGCGAATTTAACGAAATTTAGATGATAATCATCTCATAAAAGCGATAATATTCGATAATATTTACCCAATTCATCATCTAGGTAATCAAAGCATATTGTAAAGGTTTTGTTAAATTTTGGAAGAAAGGACATTATCAATTTTGAGAGTCCTCTATTTTACATTTATTTACATTATATTTGTAGCTATATCATTCGTGTAATGATTAATTATTTTACACATATATTATGAAATATTTTTTTTGGTTATTGCCTGTTTTGTGTGTTTTTCCTTCATTTGCACAAATGAGTGATTCTTTTGATGATGGCGATTTTACTAATAATCCAACATGGACGGGAGACGTTAATGATTTTAGAATTGATACCGACAACAATAATTCTTTACAGCTTTATATTGACCCAGCAGCTGGAGGCATCAGCTATCTTTCTACGCCTCATAATTTAACCTCCATTGATGATATAGAATGGCGCTTTAAATTGAAATATAATTTTGACCCATCTGGAAGCAATATGGGACACACTTATTTAACTGCTACCGATAGTAATTTAGGGAACAATCCTGACGGAATTTTCTTTAAAATCGGCGAAACAGGTTCAAACGACCCCATCGAATTAATAGAAAGAAACGGAGGTGTAAATACAACCATTCTAACAAGTACCCCAGCACTTGTTGCTTCTGCTTTTGATATTCAGATAAAAATAATTCATCGAGCGGGTGGCGATTGGGAGTTATATGTAGATTTAAGTGGTAACGAAAACTTTCAATTGAATCAAACAGCCAACTATCCTACTTCTTTGGTTGGTAACCACGTTGGTATATGCTTATATTACACGGCAACTCGCTCTCAACAGTTTTGGTACGATGACTTTTATGTTGGAAGTGAAGTTTTAGATACTGATCCCCCATATATAGATACACTTTTCCCTATTTCCAGTTCTGAAATTGACGTTTATTTTAACGAGGGAATTTCTCAAGTATCTGGTGAGTCATTGGCGAATTACTTTGTAAACAACGGAATTGGAAATCCTGCGCTCATCACTCAAGACCCAAATAACGAATCATTGTTTCACCTTATGTTTTCTACGGCATTTCAAGTTGGAACAGAATACCAAGTTACCATTAATAACGTTGAAGATTACGCAGGAAACATAATGATAGAAGAAACTAAAAACTTTCTTTTTGTTGAGGCAGAAACACCTGCTTATGGTGACGTAATAATTAATGAATTTATTCCAAGACCATCACCATCACAAGGTTTGCCAGAGTCACAGTTTATAGAACTTTACAACAGAAGTAACAAATATTTCAACTTAAAAGATTGGAAAATAAGCGATAATAATTCGAGCGGATATATTGCCGATGAAGTGTGGTTATATCCAGGAGAATATATTGTTTTGGTCCCTTCCAGCGGTATGGCTGTTTATCCACAGGCAACACGAGTAACCAGTTGGGCAACATTGAATGTGTCTGGTGATGAAATACACGTTCATTCCGATGATGGAATTTTAGTTGATGAACTAACTTATACTGATGTTTGGTATAAAGATGATAACAAAAAGAATGGAGGTTGGAGCATTGAAAGAATCAATCCTGAACTACCATGTTCTTCTGCCGATAATTGGCAGGCAAGTGTTAATTCATTAGGTGGAACTCCAGGGGAAATTAACAGTGTTTACAACACAATACCAGACACTACAATTCCTGTAGTAACAACAATCGAAACCTTTTTGCCAAACAAAATAGTTGTTTCTTTTTCTGAGGGAATGGATGATTCTTCTTTATTAAATATCGTTTTTTTAAGCGATAATTTGACCGTTACTAACCTTACAACACAAGGTGGTCCATTTCCAACAAAACTAGAGATTACTTTTAATGAAAACCTTATTGCAGGGCAGCCTTACTATTTTACATTAGAAGGTTTTGCCGATTGCTCTGGAAATATAGGTTCATATAATGGTTCCTTCATTATTCCTCAAACACCAATAAAGGGAGATTTGATTATCAATGAGATATTATTTAACCCTATCACAGGTGGCTCTGATTTTGTTGAAGTTTATAACAACTCACATAAATATATTGACATAAAAGACTGGGAATTAGCCAATTTTAATGATGATACGGTGGCAAATAATAAAGTAGTAGAACAAAGTTATATCATTCCCCCAAATGATTATTTAGTGTTGACAAAAGACACAAATTTTCAAATTATGAACTATCCTTTTGCTATTCCTGGAAAATTTGTACAAATGTCTTCTTTACCTGCATACAACAATGATTCATCCACGGTGTTTTTGATATTTAATAATGAGATTATGGACAAAGTTTCTTATAATGAAAATTGGCATTTCTCTCTATTAAATTCAAAAAAAGGGGTGAGTTTAGAGCGTTTTTCAGCAGAATCTCCTTCTAACGATTCCTCTAGTTGGCACAGTGCAAGCGAAACTTATGGATTTGCAACGCCCGGTAGAGAAAACTCTCAAAATATGACCTCATTTAATGAGGGTGGCACTCTTTCACTTTCTTCAACAACTTTCTCTCCAGATAACGACGGATATCAAGATGTTTTAATCATAAACTACGAAGTTTCTTCTCCTGATTTATTAGGTGATTTGGTTATATATGATGACAAAGGAAGAAAAATAAAAACGCTTTTTGAACAACATCTTTTAGGTGTAAATGGATTTATTAAGTGGGAAGGGACAAGAGATGATGGCAGTAAAGCTGGCATTGGTCCTTATATCATAATCTTTAATATTTTTAATCTAAATTCAACCAAAGTAGAAACCATCAGAAAAGTTGTAACCCTAGCGGGAAAACTATAGATTATCTGAATTGTTGTTTGGTGCGTTTTTTCGTTTTTTTAACCCGTTTCTTAGCCGATTTTGATTGAAGTTTCCAGTATTCTTTTTCTGCTTTCTTTTTTGCTTTATCATTAAGTTTTTTCTTTTTTCTTAAATCTTTAGCTCTCGCTTTTTCAGCTTCTTCTACAGTTTTTGGATTTGCACTCGCCATAGAAGTAGCGCAAGAATTTAAACTGTAAAGAAATACAGTAAAAATCAATAATATTATGAATTTATATCGATTTGTCATAACTTCGTATTCTTATTATATAACGATGAACATACAAAAAACGATACTTTTAACAAATTTATTTCTAATATTATTTAGTTGTAACGTAAACAAAAATCATCCCGTCCCTTATTTTTCGTTCAATACAATAATTGATTTGAATTTACCTACATACAGCGACTTATTGGGTATTGGCGGCTGGGCGTATGTTCCAGTTGCTGAATTAGGTCCAAAAGGAATTGTTGTCTATCGTAAAAGTCAAAACGAATTTGTGGCTTTCGATAGAACTTCTCCAGCTGAAGGAGGGCTGGATTGTAGCGAAGGACTAAAAGTTGATGAAGATAATTTTTTGGTTTTAAACGACCCTTGTTCCAACGCAAAATTTTCACTTTATGACGGCTCTGTAATTGAAGGAAATTCTAAGTTTGGGTTAAGAAAATATGAAACAGAATTCAACGGAGATACTAAATTGAGAATTTACAACCCTTAGTCTAAATAATTAATGAAACTCTTCTTAATTTAAGTCAGTTACCACTATAAATCTTGTTGAAAACCATTAAAATTCGTACTGAATACTTATTTTTGTTCAAAATATTAAATAAATGGGATTACAATCAATGACTGGTTTTGGAAGAGCATCTTCCATTTTTTTTAACAAGAAAGTTACAGTAGAGATACGTTCACTAAACAGCAAGGGAACGGATGTTTATCTTAAAATCCCCTCTTCTTACAAGGCTTACGAATTACCCATTAGAAAATTTATTACGGATTCTTTGCAAAGGGGAAAGATTGAATGTACAATAACAGAAGAAATCATTAAGGGCGAACAAAAAGTTTCCATTAATACTGAACTTCTACAAGCGTACTATGAAGAGCTAACAAAAATCTCTGACAATGTTGGTGCGCATCCATCAGATCTATTTTCGACAATACTCCGCTTTCCTGATATTATACAAACTTCAGATGAAGATCTTTCTGAAGAAGAATGGTCACAAATTGAGCAATTGATGAAAGTAGCCATTCAAAACACCAATGATTTTAGAACAACAGAAGGAAAAACTTTAGTCGCAGATTTTACAATTTGCATTAATAACATTAAAAAACTTTTAGCAGAAGTTCCGAAATATGAAAATCTTAGAATAGATAGCATCAAAGAACGAATGACCAAGGGTCTTGAAAAAACCAGTGAAACCGTTGACCAAAATCGTTTTGAGCAAGAACTTATTTACTATATAGAAAAACTTGATATTAATGAAGAAAAAATACGGTTGCAACATCATTTAGATTATTTTCTTGAAACAATGGAATCTAATGATATTGTTGGTAAAAAATTAGGTTTTATTTCACAAGAAATAGGAAGAGAAATAAATACATTGGGGAGCAAATCTTATCATGCTGAACTACAAAAAATCGTAGTTGAAATGAAAGACAGTTTAGAAAAAATCAAAGAGCAAGTTTCCAATACACTTTAACAATGAAAGCAAACAAAACGGTGGGGAAGTGTATTATATTTTCTGCTCCTTCTGGCGCAGGGAAAACAACCATTGTCAATGCGTTAATTAAGAAAGTTGATTCATTAGAGTTTTCCATTTCGGCTTGTTCCAGACCACCAAGAGGACATGAAGAAAATGGTCGTGATTATTATTTTATCGGCATAGAAAAATTTAAAGAAAAAATCAAAGCAGAAGAGTTTATTGAATGGGAAGAGGTTTATCCCAATCATTTTTATGGAACACTCAAAAAAGAAGTTGAAAGACTTTGGGAAAAAAACAAAGTGGTAATTTTTGACGTTGATGTTTATGGTGGAAAAAATTTAAAAGATTACTTTCAAGAAAAGGCCTTAAGTTTTTTTGTTCTACCTCCTTCTATGGAAGAGTTAGAACGTAGGCTTAGAAATCGTCAAACAGAAACAGAAGAAAAAATCCAATTGCGACTTAATAAGTCAAAAGAAGAAATAGAAATGAGCAAAGATTTTGATATAATTTTAATAAACGATAACCTTGAGCTTACAATTGAGGAAGCAGAAAATAGTATTAAAGAGTTTTTAAAAAAATAGTGATGAATATTGGTCTTTACTTCGGTACGTTTAATCCCATTCATATTGGACATTTAATTATTGCCAACTATATGGCGGAATATACTGATTTAGACCAAGTTTGGTTGGTTGTTTCCCCACAAAACCCATTAAAAAACAAAGATTCTCTTTTAAAGGACTATCATAGATTAGCAATTGTAAAAATAGCTATTGACGACAATCCAAAACTGCGAGCATCAGACATTGAGTTTAAAATGCCCAGACCTTCTTATACCTCTGACACACTTGCCTATTTAAAAGATAAATATCCAAACCACAAGTTTAACCTAATTATGGGAGAAGATAACCTGAGAACCTTCCATAAATGGAAAAACTACGAATATATTCTTGAAAACCATAAGCTTTATGTATATCCAAGACTTTTAACAATTCAAGAAAAAGAAGAGCTAAAAGAGTTGCCCTATATTCCAAGCAATAATTTAGAAACCCATAAAAATGTGATACTTTTAGAAGACGTTCCAATTATGAAAGTAAGTTCAAGTTTTATTCGAAAAGCCATAAAAAACGGTGATAACGTAAAGTATCTTTTAACTTCTCCTGTTTATCAATATATTGATGAAATGAACTTCTATAAATAGATTTAATAGATTTATTACCAATCAATCAATATTTTAACCCTTTAATAAAAATTCACGCTTTAATCCGCAATAAGTTTCATATATTGCAAGGATGTTAAATTTATATTAAAAAATCATGAAAAAATTATTACTTGTTGTTTCTTTGTTTTTTTGGGGAAGTACTTTCTCTCAGCAAGATGTTTATCCTTGCCATACAGACGAAAAAACAAGCGAATATATTGAGTCATTATCTGCGATAGAAAAAGCCCAATATTTTCAGCAAAAAGCTAACTATGAAGCAGAAATACAACAATTTATTGCTGATAACCCTCAGTTGGCAACTAACTCAAATAAAAGAGGTGTTATTTCTTATACCATTCCTGTGGTTTTCCATATTATTCACGAAGGAGGAGAAGAAAATATTTCAGACCAACAGGTTAAGGATGCTGTTGAATTCATGAATTTGGATTTTCAACTCTCTAATACTGACTCAGACAATACGGTAAGTGCTTTTAAACCCCTTCGGGCAGATGTTGAGATAGAATTTAAGTTAGCAAAGTTAGACCCAACTGGAAATTGTACAAGTGGAATTACGAGAACATTCTCAACATCTACAAGCACAGGTAACACATGGAGTCAATTGAATGCAGTTATAGCTGCACAAGGAAATTGGCCAGGCGATAAATATTTAAACATTTTTGTTGCAAAAAATATTGGAGGAGCTGCTGGTTTTACAACCTATCCTAATACAACAAATATGGGTTCTGGTATTTTTGTCCTTGCTTCTTATTGTGGGGGAACAGGAATAGCTAGTCCAACAACAAAACACACACTTTCACATGAGGCAGGACATTGGCTTAACTTACCTCATACGTGGGGAAACTCTAATAATCCTGGAGACCCCGCAAACTGTGACACCGATGATGGAGTAGCTGATACACCAAACACAGTTGGCTGGTCAGTTTGTAATCTATCAGGTATATCTTGTGATACAGAATTAGATAACGTACAAAACTTTATGGAATATTCATATTGTTCTACCATGTTCACGTTGGGTCAAAAAGCTCGTATGCACGCTGCATTAAATAATCCTGCTGGTGGAAGAGATAAAATTTGGAAATCTGCCAACTTAGCTGCAACAGGAGTTAATTTACCAGAAACTTTATGTGAAGTGGAATTTGATGCTGACATTAAAGAAGTTTGCGCAGGAACAACAATCACATTTGAAGATCTTACTTATAATGCTGCAACTGGTTGGGATTGGGAATTTCCTGGTGGAAGTCCCGCAACATCTACCCAGCAAAATCCTGAAATTACTTACAACACTCCTGGAAAGTACCAAGTAAAATTAACAGCGACTGATGGTACCAATAGTCAAACTGAAACAAAAACAAATTACATTACCGTTCTCCCAGAAGCACATGCCATTCCTTATGTTGAAGGATTTGAAGATGTTACAAATCTAAGTAACACGCAATTCTGGTCAGTTGAAAATCCAGACAATAATGCCAAATGGGAGACTACAACGTTGGCATCATATTCAGGTAATAAATCTGTTCGATTGGCTAATTTTGGTCAACTTGCTGGTAATGTTGACGCATTTGTATCAACTCCTATTGATTTGTCATCAATTACTGACGAAACAAGGGTTGATTTAACATTTAAACTTTCATATAGAAAAAGAGCATCAATAAATAATGAAAAATTAGTGATTCACATTTCTAACAATTGTGGGGAGATATTTACGGCTAGAAAAACATTTAGCGGTACAAGTCTTGGAACAACAGTAAGCACTTCTTCTTGGACACCTTCTTCTCAAGATGATTGGGTGACAGCAACTGTTACAAACATTACTTCTGCATATTGGGTAGAAGACTTTAGGGTAAAATTTGTGTTTGAATCAGATGGTGGAAACAATATCTACATTGATGATATTAATATCCATCAAAGAAATACTCCTTCAAATATTGAAGAAGAAGACAGTGCTTTGGGAGGGTTAAATGTTTATCCAAATCCAGCAGGGGAATATGCAAACATCGACTTCTCAGTAAACCATCCAAAAGATATCCAAATTTCAATTGTAGATATGTTAGGTCAGGTTGTACAATCAGAAGTTGTTGCTGCTAACACAGGACAAAATGCTGTTTCTCTTGATGTTCAAAATATAAAAGCTGGAATGTATTTAGTTAAAGTAAAATCAGGTCAAAGAGAGCAAGTAAAAAGATTAATTATTCAATAGAATAGTATTTTTTCATAATTTAATTAAGTTTTAAAGCAGGTAATTTATTAATTGCCTGCTTTTTTATGCTACTATATTTGGTTTAATTATCTTTGTGCATTATAATTTTCATTCTAAACTAAAAATAATGAGCGTTTTAGATTTATCCGAACAAGAAATACAACGAAGAGAAACATTAAATAAGATACGTGAATATGGAATAGATCCGTACCCTGCTGCGTTATATCCAGTTAAACACAAAGCTAAACAGCTTAAGGAAACTTATGAAGAAGGAAAAGAAGTGGTTATTGCTGGTCGTTTAATGCGTCGTAAAATCCAAGGAAAAGCTTCTTTTGGTGAAATTCAAGATAGCTCTGGTAGAATTCAGGTTTACTTTAATCGTGACGAAATTTGTTTGGGTGAAGACAAAAGTCTTTATAATGAAGTTTTTAAAAAAATGTTAGACTTAGGTGATTTCCTTGGAGTTGAAGGAACATTATTTAAAACACAAGTGGGAGAAATTTCAGTGAAAGTTAAAGACTTTACACTTTTATCAAAAGCATTAAAACCACTTCCGCTTCCAAAAATAGACTCAGAAGGGAATGTACACGATGCTTTTACAGATCCTGAAATGCGCTATCGTCAAAGATATGTTGACCTTGTCGTAAATCCACACGTTAAAGAAACTTTCATTAAAAGAAACAAATTGTTTAATGCCATGCGCGAGTTTTTTAATGATGCTGGTTATATGGAAGTAGAAACACCAATTTTACAACCAATACCTGGTGGCGCAGCTGCCCGACCTTTTGTAACCCATCACAATGCTTTGGATATTCCACTTTATATGAGAATTGCTAACGAATTGTATTTAAAAAGATTAATTGTTGGTGGGTTTGACGGAGTTTATGAGTTTGCTAAAAACTTCCGCAATGAAGGAATGGACAGAACCCACAATCCTGAATTTACAGCGATGGAAATCTATGTTGCTTATAAAGATTACAACTGGATGATGGAATTTACAGAACGACTTTTAGAACATTGTGCAATCGCAGTAAATGGTTCAACAATAGCCAAATTTGCAGGAAACAAGGTGGATTTTAAAGCACCGTACAAACGGGTAACTATGCGCGACTCAATTCTTGAATTTACTGGTTTTGATATCAAAGACAAAACCGAAGAAGAATTAAGGAGGGCTTGCCTTGACATGGGATTAGATGTTGATGAAACCATGGGGAAGGGAAAACTTATCGATGAAATATTCGGCGAAAAATGTGAGGGAAATTATATTCAACCTACATTCATTATCGATTATCCTAAAGAAATGTCTCCGCTTTGTAAGTCACACCGCAACGACCCTGAATTAACAGAGCGATTTGAATTAATGGTTTGTGGGAAAGAAATTGCCAATGCTTATTCTGAATTAAACGACCCTATTGACCAAAGAGAACGTTTTGAAGAACAAGTTAGATTAGCTGAAAAAGGTGATGATGAAGCGAGTGGATTAATTGACCATGATTTTCTTCGTTCTTTAGAATATGGAATGCCGCCAACTTCTGGATTGGGAATTGGAATGGATAGATTAATTATGTTTTTAACAGGAAATGAAGCTATTCAAGAGGTATTGTTTTTCCCTCAAATGCGACCTGAAAAGTTTGGAGAAAACAAAGGTCCTGATTTAACAGAAAATGAACAATTGGTTTTCGATTTGTTGTCCAAAGAACAATCAATGGAGTTAAATAAGTTGAAAGAATTAACAGGATTTAGTAACAAACAGTGGGATAAAAGTGTGAAAGGCTTGGCAAAACACGGATTAACAAAAGTGACAAAAACGGATGATTCTCTAATTATAGAGATTGTATAACCCAAGCGTTTTTGCCCTATACGTTAATAACTTTTTATTACTTTTTCGTTTATGATTCACTCGTAATATGAACACTTATTACTTTTGAAAAAATCAGTTTAGTAATATGTTTTTAGAACTTTTTCCAGAAAATGGAAAATATCGCGGTTGGATTGAAGTAATTTGTGGTTCAATGTTTTCAGGTAAAACAGAAGAACTTATCAGGCGTTTAAAACGTGTTCGATTTGCTGAAATAGAATTACTACTTTTTCAACCAGTTATTGACACAAGATATGACGCCGAAAAGATTGTGAGTCACAATGGTTCAAGCTTTGAAGCCGTTCAAGTAAATCATTCAACAGATATTTTAGAAATATGGAACAATGAAAGGGTTGTAGCAATTGATGAATCTCAATTTTTTGATAACGATTTAATAGAGGTTGCGAGGGTTTTGGCTTCAAAAGGTGTTCGCGTAATTTGCGCAGGTTTAGACATGGATTTTTTGGGACAACCTTATGGACCAATGCCAAGTCTTATGGCAACTGCAGAATATGTTACAAAAGTTCATGCAATTTGCGTATCTTGTGGTAACTTAGCACAGTTTTCGCACCGTAAATCGAAAGAAAAAGAGCAGCTTTTATTGGGTGCTATGGGTGAATATGAACCATTATGTAGAGTTTGTTACAATAAATTACAACATTGAAGTTAAATTTCATTTATAATGATTTTATAAAAATTCTCACAGGAGAAGAAGATAATTCAAAACAGACAATAATAGATGTTTTGTATTATGATACGCGATTAATAAGCACAGTAGATAACGCAGTGTTTTTCGCATTAAAATCAAGAAGAAATGGTCATGACTTTATTCAAAATGCGTACGATAAAGGAATTCGTTATTTTGTAGTGAGTGAAAGCATAAACTTGCCCAGTGATGCTACAGTTATATCCGTAGAAAACACATTGCAAGCCCTACAAAAAGTTGCCAAATATCATCGGGATCGGTTTTCTTATCCCGTTATTGCTATCACAGGGAGTTTGGGCAAAACAACAATTAAAGAATGGCTGTATTTTTTGCTCTCTGATGAGTACAATATCATCCGTAGTCCAAAAAGTTTTAACTCACAAATTGGAGTTGCGGTTTCTTTATTAGAAATGACCAAAGAACATAATCTTGCTATCATTGAAGCAGATATTTCTCATCCTAACGAAATGGATTCCATTGAAGATATGGTTTCTCCAACATTAGGAATATATACAGGCGTTGGTCATTATTATGCTGATAACTTTGAAAATCAAAAAGCACATGCCTCAGAACACCTAAAACTGTTTAAATATGCAAACATAACCTTTGTCATTGAAGATCTAAAAAGTGATTTGAGAAGAAACAAAATCAATATGGATTTGGCAAAATGGAAAGATTGGGAAGGAATTGATTTTAAGCAATTTTCATACCCTTCCAACCGACTCTTAACACTACATGTTGCACATTTTTTAGGTCTTGAAAAAGCATATTTACAAAAAAAAATAACCCAGTTTCCTTCACTTTCAAATCGAATGGAAGTTTTTGAAGGAATAGACAACAATTTAATCATAAATGATTCTTATAACATTGATATTGATGCCTTAGAACAAGCCCTTACTTATCAATTTTCATCCGATGAAAGAGAAGACAAGATTGTGGTTTTAGATGTTTCTTTTGTTGATAAATCACGAAAAGATTCAATTTTAAAAATTATAGAAGGATTTCAACCAAAGCAATTGTTTATTATAAAAAACAATGAAATTCCGAAAGAATTAATGGAAATCAAAAACTCCAGCATTCTCTTTAAAGGCTCATACAGATCAAAGTTAAAAGAAATCGTTTTATTGTTTAAAAATAGAAAACATGAGACATGGGTTGAGTTTGACTTAAAAGCAATTCATCAAAACATCAAAATTTTTCAAAATAAGCTGCCCGAAAAAGTAAAGATAATGGTCATGGTAAAGGCATCAAGTTATGGCTCTGGAGATGTAAATATCCCTCATTTTTTACAGCAAATTGGAATCGATTATCTTGGCGTTGCTTATACAGATGAAGGCGCAACATTGAGAGAAAACGACATTTCTCTGCCTATTATGGTCATGAACTCCGAAATTAATGCTTTTGATGATATTATTCGCCATCAACTAGAACCAACCATTTTTTCTTTTCAACAATTAGATGCTTTTTGCAACCATTTGAAAAAAGAAAATATTACAAACTTTCCGATTCATATTACCATTGAAACAGGAATGAACAGGCTTGGGTTTTATCCAGATAATATTGATGAATTAATTGAAAAATTAAATAGTTATTCTGAAATCAAGGTAAAAAGTGTTTACAGTCATCTCTCTGATGCTGATAATCCAGATGATTCTTTTACTTTGGAACAAATCTACAAGTTTCAAGCAATGAAACTCTTATTTGAAAAAGACCTCAAAGAAAAAGATGTTTTATACCATATTTTAAATAGCGAAGGAACAAGCAAATTTGGTCATCGCTATGCTTTTGATATGGTTCGATTAGGAATTGGAGTTTTTGGATATACATCTACAGCAGAAAAAGACGAGCTTTTACCGACAATTAAATGGAAAACCACCATCTCTCAAATTATTCACTTAAATAAAGGTGATACTGTTAGTTATGGTCGAACATTTAAAGTAGAAAAGCCGATGAAGGTTGCCTCTTTACGAATTGGTTATGCCGATGGCTTTAGAAGACAGTTAAGTAATGGGATTGGAAGCGTTTTTATAAATGGCGTAAATTGTCCCGTTGTTGGAAACGTTTGTATGGATATGACCATAGTTGACGTAACTTCCGTTCCTTGTGAAGCCGGAGGAGAAGTAGAAATCATTGGAGAAAATATAAGCATCAATGAGTTTGCTCATCGATTGGAAACAATTCCTTACGAAGTAATGACAAGCATTAGCAAGCGCGTTTCTCGAGTTTATTTGAGATAATCTTTTAAAAATTGATAATCAACTGACAAATACCCCATATCCCCAAGCATCGTACAGTTTGAATAACTCCACTTTACATCTTTTAGCATATGAATATCGTGAACCGAAGCCGGCGTAATATCAAAGCTCTGAAAAACTCCATCTAAAGAGCATATTCCATGCAATTTATACCCATAATAATACATTTTTTGAGAAGCACAATAACCTTTATTAGGACTTGAATAGCTATTTTCTTTACAAATTTTACTACGAGAAGCTCTTGCATTTTTGCAAACTTCAAGTGGCATAGAGTCAATTATAAAAACATCTTCAAATTCATTAAATCTAATCGCTATTTTCTTCCGTAATTTCTCAATATAAGGGAAAAGCCTTCTTTTACGCTTATTGTAAACACTCCTTTCTATTTTAGATGAAAGGTAAGTTGATTCGATATCTCTAAATAGCTGACATTCGATAGTATCCATAAAAAGTGTGTAAAGCCAGGGAAATTATGAAATTTGTAATTGCAAAATAAATTTTATAAGATATGGACTTTACACAAGAACAAATTACAACAATTTTAACTGATTTTTCAAATAAATCAGATAATGGTTATGAAACTATTTTAAAAATCGCTTTAGAATCTATGATGCGATCAGAGCGGGAAGAGTATAAAGAGCTCAATTCTGCTGCCTTTGGTTTTACAAATGCACTTTTAGATATTATTAAAAATGAACAACCTACCCATATTGCTGTAATATTAGATGCGCCTGGCGGACCAACCAATCGAATCGAACAATACGCTTTATCTATATCTGAAACATTGATATCCGCTTTAGAAAAAACTGCTGGCATGTCACCTTTTGAAGATACAGTTTGATAATCATCAAAGTAATTATTCTGGGCAAAACCAGAAAATGACAATAGAAAAGTCAGTAAAATAAAAGAAATTACGTTTAAGTTAATCATAAATAAATACGTTAGTTACTTTCAAAAGAATCAACAGAATTAAATTTTTTTTGATCAAGTCATTATCATTCAAATCAATCCTACTTTATACATAAGGCTTTAGTACAAAAACAGAAGCGTAAACATCTCACTGCGAGTCAGTTACAACTGTGAATGTAATTCGAAATAAAAGATTTTAATGATTGACAAGATTAAGAATTGCACAAGTAATTTTAAGTTCTTTCTTATTAAATATTGAAAAACATTTTGTTAAATAAAAATAAAGATATACTTTTACGATTAATATGAGTATTAATTGTTTTAAATAAAGTATCAATAAGCTATGACCACAAATACGTTTTTAAGTCTATAAGATTAACCTATTACGATTATTGTCTTTTTATTTAAAATTTAATGAGTGAAACTCATGAATAGGGCTTTTGCATTAATTAGGTTCTGTGAAATACCCTATAAATAATTTTTAATTGAACCTACAACAATAAAATCATGAAAAAGAACATTTTACTTTTTTCAACATTACTTCTGTCGGGAATTAGCACCGCACAGTTTAATCCAGATAATGCTCCTCAAATTGGAGAAAGCATTCAACTTTATGTTATTGACAGTACAGCCGCAAGCTACCACGACATAGTCGGTGATGGTGTGACGTGGGATTACACTAATTTAGAAGACTACGGAAGTCAATTATCAAAATCAATTAATGTAATTGCAGTTTCGGAAACGGATTATGAGTCTACTTTTAATCTTTCTGATAAAGCAATTGAGTTAGAAGGAGAGCTTACTACTTACTTTACTGATGACGCAAATGCAAGAATCTCACAAGGACTAGTATTTAATGATCCTGAACTTGGTGATTTAGTCATCAAACTAGATAACAATGGGGAAGAATATTACAACTATCCGTTTAACTTAAATGATGAAATCATTGGAACGATTAGCGGAGAAGCTCAGTTTTCATATAACGGAGTCCCTTTCACTACAACAGCTACAGGTAACTACCTTACTCGTGTAGATGGAAGAGGAACGTTAAAGCTAGGAGTAAATAGTGAATACACAGATGTACTTCGTTATAAAATGATTGATACAGTCACAATTGAAGTACCTATCCCTGGTATTCCAAATTATAGAGCAATTCACGAGCAATACGAGTACTATGATTTCTCAGTAAGCAATTTACCTATTTTTACTCACTCTTCGCTTTGGTTTGGTCAAATTGGAACCTCAGTCCCTCCTAGAAATGACTATACTTTGGTTCTTAGTTTAGACTCTAAAACTTCATCAATCTCGAAAGAAGAACTTACCGCTTCAAACATTTACCCAAACCCTGCAAACAATATAGTTAACATAGACTTAACTGACAATTCTTCGACAGCTCAAGTTTCAATTGTTGATGCAATGGGACGTGTTGTACTTACAACAACAACTGAAAATGGTAAAGCACAAGTTAATGTTTCTTCTTTAGACAAGGGAACCTACTTTGTTAAAATAGCTGCAGATGACAAGTTTGCAACAAAAACGCTAGTGGTAAAATAAAACTATTTATGTAGAGGATTATAGACTTAAAATCACCTATTTTTTAAAAGCGAGATTTCAAAAATGAAATCTCGCTTTTACTTTTTGCTACTTTACATATATTTTCAAAATCGCTTTAGAATCTATGATGCGATCAGAGCGGGAAGAGTATAAAGAGCTCAATTCTGATGGTTCTAATGGGTTTAGAAAGCGTACCGTTTATTCAAATGGTCATTCTATTGAATTAGCTGTTCCCAGAACTAGAAACAGCAATTTTTACCCTCTTATTCTAGCTTTAATTAATGGTCATAACGAAGAGTTAGCCCAAATTATAACTGAATTATACTGCTCTGGGTTGACTACGGAACAAGTAGGTGATATAGTTGAGAAGATTTACGGTAAGAACTACAGTAAATCAAGTATATCTGGGATGATGGATAATGCTAGAATAGATGCTCAGGCATGGCTTAATCGCACTTTAGATGCTGAATATCCAATTATTTACATTGATGCAACCTTCTGGTATACTAGAAGAGATAAATCTGTTAGTTCAGAAGCTTATTACACCATTTTAGGTGTTAAATCAGATAGAACTAGAGAAGTTTTAGCTATAGTTAACCATCCTACAGAGGGGAGCGAAAACTGGAAGACAGTTTTTCAAGATTTAATCAAACGAGGCGTAAAGGGTGTGAAATTAGTTGTATCAGATGGGCTAAAAGGCATTGAAAAGAGTATAACTTCATCATTCCCAGGAGCAGAACATCAACTCTGTATAGTTCATTTATCTCGAAACATAGCTGGAAAAGTGAAACCTAAAGATAAAAAGGAAGTTATGAAGGACTTAAAAGAGGTTTTAAACCCTGATAATCCAAGTGAAAGCCAGATAGATGGTTATGAAAGATTTTTAAAGTTCTTAGATAAGTGGGGGGAGAAGTATTCTTCGTTTAAAGCCATGAAAACCAATCCAATATACGCTTCTTACTTCACATATTTAAACTGTCATGTTCAAATAAGAAGAATGATTTACGCCACGAATTGGATAGAACGATT